>Ga0209800_10000533_pt1 | contig 57162 bp, 66 predicted proteins | sample Higcelweek8metaG_FD_187174 | JGI IMG/M metagenome (GOLD analysis project Ga0209800, IMG submission 187174) | Freshwater pond sediment microbial communities from the University of Edinburgh, under environmental carbon perturbations - High... | ecosystem: Environmental > Aquatic > Freshwater >...
GGTTTCGGCCAGGGAGTGCTGAACCTTGTTGGTCTGCCGAGGGTCGGCCAGGGCGACGAATACGTCCGTGATGGGCATGGGAAGAGAGGGCATGCGCAGGTGCTCAAATATCCCATTGATACAGTCTCGTGATCACGACTTCAAATGCGAGGCGTTCGCTTCATGCGATTGCCCTGGGTAGCGCATCCCGTCCCCAAGACAAGCCGCGGGCTTTGCGCTATACAGACGCCCAGCCACCCCTCGCCAAGGAGCCCCCATGTCGCCGCGCCCTTTCGCCCTCCTCGGCCTGAGCCTCCTGCTCGCCGCCTGCTCCAATCACCCCGAGCCGTCCCCGCCGTCGCCCTCGGCAGCGCCCGCCGCTGCGCACGAAGCGCTGCCGGCCGACCAGCGCGAGCTGCGCGGCAGCCTGCTCGGCGCCCCGGCGGACAGCGAGGTGGAGTTGGCGGTGCTGCTGGTCGACGCGCGCGGCACGCCGCGCGAGGAACTTGGCAGCACCCGCCTGCAGGGCAACGGCCAGGCGCTGCCGTTCAGCCTGCGCTTTCACCCGCAGCCCTTCGCCGCCGGCACGCGGATCGAGCTGCGCGGCCGGGCCAGCCAGTCCGGCCGGCTGATCCTGCGCCTGCCGCCGCGTACCCTTTCCGTCGTCGACAGCCAGGCGCTGGGCGCCCTGCAGCTGGTCCCCGCGCCGTGAACGCGCCGCTCGAGCTGCAGGCGGCGCTGGACGATCTGCTCGGCGATGCCCGGCTGGTCGCCCAAGCGCTGCCGGGCAGCGACCTGCGCCTCTGGCTGATCGATCCGGCGAACATGGCGCGCGCCTTCAGCCCGGCGGAAACCCGGCGCATCCTCGCGGAGCCGCCCTACTGGAGCTTCTGCTGGGCCAGCGGCCGGGCGCTCGCCGGCTGGCTGGCCGAACGCCCGGCGTGGGTACGCGGTCGGCGCGTACTGGACTTCGGCGCCGGCAGCGGCATCGCGGCGATCGCCGCGGCCCGCCTGGGCGCCGCCGAGGTAGTGGCCTGCGATCTCGATCCGCTGGCGCTCGCCGCCTGCCGGGCGAACGCCGCGCTGAACGGGGTGGAGCTGGGCTATTCGACGGACTTCTTCGCCGAGGCCGACCGCTTCGAGCTGATCCTGGTCGCCGACGTGCTCTACGACCACGCCAACCTGCCGCTGCTCGATGCGTTCCTCGCCCGCGGCCGCGAGGCCCTGGTGGCGGACTCGCGGGTGCGCGACTTCGCCCATCCGCGCTACCGGCGCCTGGCCACTCTCGAGGCCTGCACCTGGCCGGATCTGGCCGAGCCGGCGGAGTTTCGCCGGGTCAGTCTGTACCACGCCCGGCGCGGCGCCTGAGCGGGCACCCCGCCCGCCCCTTGCTTCCCCCGCCGCGCGCCCCCACTTACCATGCTGGCCTCCGTTCCAGCCCATTCCGAGAGTTCCGATGAGCGAAACCCCCTACATCTTCGACGTCACCGACGCCAGCTTCGAGCAACTGGTCCTCGAAAACTCCTTTCACAAGCCGGTGCTGGTGGATTTCTGGGCCGAATGGTGCGCGCCCTGCAAGGCACTGATGCCGCTGTTGGCGAAGATCGCCGAGAGCTACCAGGGCGAACTGCTGCTGGCCAAGGTCAACAGCGACGTCGAACAGCAGACCGTGATGCAGATGGGCATCCGCAGCCTACCGACCGTGGTGCTGTTCAGGAACGGCCAGCCGGTGGACGGCTTCGCCGGCGCGCAGCCGGAATCGGCGATCCGCGCCATGCTCGAGCCTCATGTGCAACTGCCGGCCGCCCCCGACGCCGACCCGCTGGAGGTCGCCCTGGAGCTGTTCGCCGCCGGGCAGTTCGGCGAGGCGGAGAGCCTGCTCGTGGCGCTGCTCGGCGAGGACAACGAGAACGGCGCGGCGCTGATCCTCTATGCCCGCTGCCTGGCCGAGCGCGGCGAGCTGAGCGAAGCCGAGGCGGTGCTGGATGCCGTGAAGGGCGACGAACACAAGCAGGCCCTGGCCGGCGCCCGCGCCCAGCTGACCTTCCTGCGCCAGGCCGCCGACCTGCCGGAAGTCGCCACCCTGAAAAGCCGCCTGGCCCAAAACCCCGATGACGACGAGGCGGCCTACCAGCTGGCGATCCAGCAGTTGGCGCGCCAGCAGTACGAGGCGGCGCTGGACGGCCTGCTCCGGCTGTTCGTGCGCAACCGCAGCTACGCCGACGGCCTGCCGCACAAGACCCTGCTGCAGGTGTTCGACCTGCTCGGCAGCGATCACCCGCTGGTCGCCACCTACCGCCGCAAGCTCTACCAAGCCCTCTACTGAGGCGCGTGCATCATTCCGCCCAGTGGTAGATCGGCGCGTCCGGGCCGCTCTCGACCCGGACCTGCGCGCAGTGGCGCAGCCGCACCAGCAGGCGCTTGCCGGCCTCGGCGCTGCCGGCCAGCGCCTGCAGCTGGTTGAGCAGCGCGGGGCCGTCCATCTGCCCGGCACTGCGCAGCAGCTGCTGGGCGGTCTGCCAGAGCCGGTCGACCGGCTCCGCCGCCGGGGCCGCGGGCGCGCCGGGGTTTCCGGCAGCCAGCCGGGCACCGAGGCGCGCCCAGTCCTCGTCGTCCAGTTCCAGACTCAGGTCCACCGGCCATTCGCCGATGTGTCCGCGTATTCTCAGCATGGGCACAGCTCCTCGCGATGAAGGCCGCCATGCTCCCACGCCGCCTGCGCTCCGCCAAGCGCGACCCGCAGCTGGCGAGGCCCGGGCAAACTCGTTATAACATAACGCAAATCCGGCCCGGAGACCGCCATGCCCCGCCCGCTGCTTGCCCTGTCCCTCCTCCTGCTGACCGCCGGCCTTGCCCGGGCCGAGGAGCCCCATCGCCATTCCGAACACGCCCACGGGGAAGCCCTCGCCGCCCACGAGCACGGCATCGCCCAGCTCAACCTGGCGCTGGACGGGGAGATCCTCGAAATCGAATTCGCCAGCCCGGCGACAAACCTGGTCGGCTTCGAACATGCCGCCCGCAACGACGCTGAGCGGGCCAGGGTGGCCGAGGTCCGCGCCCGGCTGGAGCAGCCGCTCGACCTGTTCGGCGTACCGTCCGCCGCCCGCTGCCGGGTGCAGGCGCACAGCCTGCACGGCGCACTGCTCGATCCGGACGAAGCCGCCGGACAGGAGCACAGCGCCATCGAGGCCCGCTACCGCCTGCAGTGCAGTGCCGCAGACGCACTGGAGGGCTTGAATCTCGCCGCACTGTTCGGCACATTCCCGGCCACCCGGAAGATCCAGGTCCAACTGATCGGCCCCCACGGGCAGCAAGGCCTGGAACTCGGCCCCGAACGCACCGCCCTGGAATTCTGAGGCCTGCGGCCGACGACCCAATCGAGCACCTCGACCGACACCATGAACGCCCCTCTGATCGAACTATCCAACCTCGGCTTCGCCTGGCCGGGCCAGCCCGAGCTGCTGGACATTCCCGAGTTCCACCTGCGGCGCGGCGAGACCCTGTTCCTCAAGGGCCCCTCCGGCAGCGGCAAGACCACCCTGCTCGGCCTGCTCGGCGGCGTGCAGCAGCCCGCCCGCGGGCACATCCGCCTGCTCGGCACCGAACTCGGCGCGCTCTCCGCGGCGGCCCGCGACCACTTCCGGGTCGACCATACCGGCTACATCTTCCAGCAATTCAACCTGCTGCCGTTCCTGTCGGTACGCGCCAACGTCGAGCTGCCCTGCCATTTCTCGAAGCTGCGCACCGCGCGAGCCCGCCAGCGCCATGGCAGCGTCGCCCGGGCGGCGGCCGGCCTGCTGGAACACCTCGGCCTGGACGAGTCCCTGCTGGAGCACCGCGCCGCGGAACTCTCGATCGGCCAGCAGCAGCGGGTCGCCGCCGCCCGCGCGCTGATCGGCCAGCCGGAGCTGGTGATCGCCGACGAGCCCACCTCGGCGCTGGACACCGACGCCCGCCAGGCCTTCCTTGACCTGCTCTTCGCCGAGTGCCGCGAAGCCTCGGCCAGCCTGCTGTTCGTCAGCCACGACCAGAGCCTGGCGGGATTGTTCGAGCGCAACCTGTCGCTGCTCGAACTGAACCGCGCCGCCCGCCCCCGGGAGATCTGACATGCACCTGCTGCGCCTGGCCCTGGCCAGCCTGACCAACCGCCGCTTCACCGCCCTGCTCACGGTGTTCGCCATCGCCCTCTCGGTCTGCCTGCTGCTCGCCGTCGAGCGGGTGCGCACCGAGGCCCGCGCCAGCTTCGCCAGCACCCTGAGCGGCACCGATCTGATCGTCGGCGCCCGCTCCGGCCCGGTGAACCTGCTGCTCTACTCGGTATTCCGCATCGGCAACGCCACCAACAACATCCGCTGGGAGAGTTTCCGGCACTTCGCCGAGCACCCGCGGGTGAAGTGGGCGATCCCGCTGTCGCTGGGCGATTCGCACCGCGGCTACCGGGTGCTGGGCACCACGCCGGCCTACTTCGAGCACTACCGCTACGGTCGCCAGCAGCCACTGGAATTGAAAGAAGGCCGCGCCTTCGCCGCGGACCCGTTCGAGGTGGTGCTCGGCGCCGAGGTGGCCGAAGCGCTGCACTACCGACCGGGCGACGAGATCGTCCTGGCCCACGGCGTGGCGAAGATCAGCCTGACCCGCCACGACGACAAGCCGTTCCGCGTGGTCGGCATCCTCGGCCGCACCGGCACGCCGGTGGACCGTACCCTGCACATCAACCTGGCCGGGATGGAGGCGCTGCACGTCGACTGGCGAGGCGGCGTGCCGGCCCAGGGCAGCGCGCGGATCGACGCCGAACAGGCGCGCCGGCTGGACCTGCAGCCGAAGGCGGTCACCGCCTTCCTGCTCGGTCTCGACAGCAAGATCGCCACCTTCGCCGTGCAGCGGGAAATCAACGACTACCGGGGCGAGCCACTGCTGGCGATCCTTCCCGGGGTCGCCCTGCAGGAGCTGTGGAGCCTGATGGGCACGGCGGAGCAGGCGCTGTTCGTGGTCTCGCTGTGCGTCGTGCTGACCGGGCTGATCGGCATGCTCACGGCGATCCTCGCCAGCCTCAACGAGCGCCGCCGGGAGATGGCGATCCTCCGCTCGCTGGGCGCGCGGCCCTGGCACATCGCCGGACTGCTGGTGCTGGAGGCCTTCGCGCTGGCCCTGGCCGGCATCTTGCTCGGCCTGGCCCTGCTCTATCTCGGCATCCTGCTGGCCCAGGGACCGCTGCAGGCGGCCTACGGTTTGTATCTGCCGTTCGCTGCGCCGAGCGCCTACGAATGGCTGCTGCTCGGCGCCATTCTGCTCGCCGCCCTGCCGCTGGGCGGCGTGCCGGCCTGGCGCGCCTATCGCCAGTCGTTGTCCGACGGCCTGTCCATTCGTCTGTGAGGAGTCCCGATGCGACGCATTCTGATTGTCCTGCTGCTCGCCCTCGCCCCGCCGCTGTGGGCGGCCGAACCCCGCGACCTGGCCTGGACCGAGATGATCCCGACGGGGACGCCGGCCACTCCGGAACCGCAGGCGCCGATGCACGACCCCGGCCAGGGCAGCGCGCTGTCGGACGAGTCCGACCCGCCCGCGGCGCAGATGTCGCCGGCGGCGCCGGTGGTCGAGGCGCTGGACGGCCAGCTGGTCCGCCTGCCCGGCTACCTGGTGCCGCTGGAAACCGCCAGCGACGGGCGCGTCCGCGAATTCCTGCTGGTGCCCTACTTCGGCGCCTGCATCCATGTGCCGCCGCCGCCGTCGAACCAGATCGTGCATGTGCACAACGAGCCGGGCGTACAGCTCGAGGTGCTGTACCAGCCGTATTGGGTGGAAGGCAAACTACAGGTCGAACATACCAGCAGCGAGCTGGCCGAGGCGGGTTACCGGATGACCACCAGCAAGGTCTATCCGTACCAGCTGGACCAATAACTCGGGCGGAATCGCCGCCTGTCCCAACGGGCCGCAGAGCGCCTTCGAAGGGGCCGGAAACCGCAACGCTCAGTTCACCGTGGCCGGATGCCGTTCGTGCTCGAACGCCAGCTCGCCCTCCGCCCAGTCTCGCCAGGGGCCTACCTGGCTGCGACCCGCGCCGGCCTGCTCGGCGCGCGTCAGCGCCTCCAGGGCGGGATTCCAGTGCGCCTGCTCCAGCTCCAACCGGGCGAGGCTCAACCAGTGCCCGGGATTGCCGGAACGGGCGGCGAGACGGCCGAACACCTCGCTCGCCCGCTGCCGGTCGCGGGCCTGCCACCAGAGCTGGCCAAGGCGCTCCTCGCGGGCCGGGGTGCGCGGCAGGATGCCGTCCTGCAGCAGGGCAGCGAGCAGCCTGGCACCCTGCCAGGGCTGTCCGGCCCTGCTGGCCAGCAGCACCAGATTGTCCAGTTCGCTCTCGCTGAAGCGCAGGCCTTTGCCATAGGCCGTGCGCAGGGTCGCCAGCGCCTTGTGTTCGGCGCCCCCGGTCTGCTGCAGGGCAGCCAGTTGCCGCCACTGGCCGACTTCGTCGGGATGGCGGAGCAGCAGCTGGCGCTGCCAGCGCTCGGCGGCGGCCCAGCGCCGGAGGTCGGCATTGGCGGCGACCAGGAAGCGCAGCCAGCTGTCCGCCGCCCTGGGATTGGCCTGCACGTAACGCTCGGCCAGCGGCAAGGCCTTGTCGTGCCGGCCCAGCCCCTGGTAGGCCTGCGCCAGCATCGGCAGGATCTCCTCGTCGGCCTTGGCGGAAAGCGGCGCGAGCAGCTCGACCACCGCGGCATCGCGCCCCTCGACGGCGTTCAGCTTGGCCAGATCGAGGCGCTCGCGGGCCGCCGCCTCCTTGTCCAGCTTGCCGCTGGCCAGGGCCAGGGAGAGCAGCTCGATGGCCCGCCCGTGGTCGCCCTCGGCCCAGGCCAGGTAGCCGCGGCTGCGCCAGAGCAGCGCCTCCTCGAGGCTGCCCGACGCACCCTTGACGCCCTCCAGGGCGCGCCGTGCCGCCGCCAGGTCGCCCTTCTGCTGTGCCGCCTGCGCCGCCTGCAGGGCCAGGAAGACGCCGGGCTCGACGTTCTGCGCGGCCTGCGCCGAGGCCGTCAGCAGGAGCAGCACGAGGAGCAGGCGACGCATCTCAAGGTCCTCTCTGAATCCTGAAATACAGGGTCTTGACCGCCTCGCGATCGACCGCCCGGCCGTTCTCGGTACGCGGCGCAAAGCGCCAACGGGCGGCGGCCGCGCGGGCCTCGCGCTCGAAGACGTTGAGCGGCGAAGCCTCCAGCACGCGGATGTTCTCCACCGCGCCGGCGCGGTTGATGGTGAAGGCCAGCTTGACGTACCCCTCGATGCCCCGCTGCAAGGCCATCTGCGGATAGCGCGGGCGCACGTCATTGAGCGGCATCACCTCGCTTTCCGGACCGCCGGCCGGGCCGGTACCGCCCGCTCCGCCTTCGGCGCCGCCGGCTGCCCCAACGGCACCGGCAGATGACCCGCCGGAGGCCGCCCCCGCCGCGGTCGACAGCGCACGGGAAGCCGCCGGCGCAGCGGCGAGCCCCTCCAGGCTCGGCGCCGGGGCGCGGGCGACGCCGATCCTGCTGGACAGGGCCGGCGCCTCCAGGGCGAGGCTGGGCAGTTTCGGCGCGGGTGCGGCGCTGACCGCGGCCGGCGTCGCCGGGGTCGGCGGCTGCGGCATCGCCTCGGCTTGCGGCATGTCCGGCGCCGGCTGCCGGCTGGCGCCCGCGCGGCTCTGCACAGGCGCCCCGATCCGCACGAAATGACCGACAGAGAGCGGGTCATCGGGCACCTTGCTGCCCGGCGGGGCAATCAGGCTGAGCATCAGCGAGAACAGCGCCAGGGCCACCAGGCAGGCCGCGACGAACGACAGCGGCAGGCGCATCAGGGCACGCCCGTGCCGGCAGCCAGCGCCACGTCGGCCACCCCGGCCTGCCGCGCCTGGTCCATCACCTGCACGACCAGCCCGGTCCGCGCGTCACGATCGGCCTGGACCAGCACCGCGCCGTCCGGCCGGTCGAGGCGCAGGCGCAGGCGCTCGACATGGGCACGCACGCTGCGCACATCGACGACCTGCTTGTCGATCCAGACCTCGCCCTCGGCGGTCACCGCGATCAGGATGTTGCCCTTGTCCCGGGCACTGGCGGTGTCCGCCTGCGGACGCTGGATCTCGACGCCGGACTCCTTGACGAAGGAGCTGGTGACGATGAAGAAGATCAGCATGATGAAGACCACATCGAGCATCGGCGTCAGGTCGATGCCGACCTCCTCGTCCTGCTGGTAGTGGTGGCGACGCATTTTCATCGTCGATCGCTCCGTGAACGAGCAGGCTCAATCGTGGCGCAGCTGGTCGGCCAACTGCTCGAGGATCTGCCGGGCGATACGCTCCAGCTGCGCCAGGCTGAACAGGCCGGTGATGGCCAGGACCATGCCGGCCATGGTCGGCAGGGTCGCCCGCCAGACACCGGCGGCCATGCCGCGCGGGTTGCCGGCCCCGCTCAGGGCCAGCACGTCGAACACCGCGATCATGCCGCCGACGGTACCGAGCAGGCCGAGCAGCGGATACAGCGCCACCAGAACCTTGCCGACGCGCAGGGGGCCGGCGAGTTTCTGCTGGGCCTGGGCCAGCCAGGCGCGGCGCACCGCACGCTGCCAGGTGCCGGGCGCCTGACTGATCTCCCCCCAATCCCGCCGGCGCGCCGCGGCCCACTGCGGGAACACCCGGCGCATGAACCACAGGCGCTCGAACACCAGCGTCCAGTAGACCACGCAGAGCACCGCCAGAACCCACATCTCCGGCCCGCCGGCGGCCATGAAGTCGAGCAGCGCATGACCGCCGTCGATCAGGCCCGGCCAGAAGGCACGCAGCTCAGTCACGGCGCGGTGCTCCCGACAGGTGCAGGGCGACCAGACCGGCGCTTTGCTGCTCCAGCAGCTGGATCAGCGCCTTGCTGCGACCGGCCAGCAGGCTGTGCAGAAAGAGCATCGGAATGGCCACCACCAGCCCCTGAACGGTGGTCACCAAGGCCTGGGAGATGCCGTCGGCCATCAGCCGCGAATCGCCGCCGCCGCTCTGGGTGATGGCCTGGAAGGTCACGATCATGCCGGTCACAGTACCCAGCAGGCCGAGCAGCGGGGCTACCGCACTGATCAGCTTGACCAGGCCCAGGCCGCGCTCCAGCGGCGGGGTTTCCTGGAGGATCGCCTCGTCCAGTTTGAGCTCCAGGGTTTCCAGGTCGGCCAGCTGCGGCTGCGGCCCGAGCACGCCGATCACCCGGCCCAGCGGATTGTCGCGGCGGGGCGTGCCGAGGTCCTGCAATTGCGCCTTGATGCTGCGCGCCACGCCGCCGAGATAGATCATCCGCCAGGCGGCGAGGCACAGGCCGAACGCGCCGAGGGCGACGATCACCCAGCCGACCAGCCCGCCCTGCTGCAGGCGGGTCCAGAAATCCGGCTCGCGTTGCAGTTGGGCCAGCAGGGTGCCGCGCGTGGGATCGACAGGCAGCTCGGCGAGCGCCTCGCCGCTCTCCAGATAGCTCGTCGCCTGGCCGCGTCCCGAGGGCTGGTTGGCCGCCGCCAGCAGCTCGCCGGCTTCGGCGTCATAGCGCAGGAAGCCCGCCTCGCCGAAGCTGGAAAAGGTGCCGACGCGCAGCACCGGCTGGGTCTTGCGCTGGCCGTCGAGGCCCACCACCGGCAGCTCCACCCGCTCGACCCGGCCGCTGGCGGCGAGGTCTTCGAGCAGGGTCATCCAGTAGCCGTCGAGATCCTCGCTGGACGGCGGGACCCTGCTTTTCGCCAGCGCCTTGAGGCGCGCCAGACGCTCGGGATACTGCGCGTTGAGCAGGCTGTCCTGCCACTGCCCGGCGATATCCCCGGCACTCTGGCGGACCACGGCAAACAGCTCGCCGAAGTCGCCGACGTGCAGGGTCAGCTGTTTTTCCTGCTCGGCCAGTTGGGCCGCCTGACGGTCGAATTCGGCCTTCAGGCGCTCGGCCTCGGCCTTCTGCGCATTCAGCTCGGCCCGGGCGGCGGCGAGCAGACTGGCCTGCTCGCTGTGCTTGGCAAGGAAGGCCTTTTCCCGCTCGGCCATGGCACCGACCTCGGCGGCGCGTTCGCTGCGGATACGCTCGAGCAGTTGATCGGGACCCAGAGCGTCCGCCGCCGGGGCGAGGGTCGACAACAGGCTCAGGAAAAAGGCGGCAGCGAAACGACGCATCATGGCTTGGCCTCCCGGGCCAGGGTCTTGACGGGCAGTCGCAGGTAGGCGGGAGTCTGTTGCTGCCGGGCGATGGCGATGGCCTGGGCCAGGGGACGCCGGGCGCTGCCGTCGAGCACCTCCCAGCGGCGCGCCTGCGGGCTCCACCAGCCGCTCTCGTGGCCATCGAGGGTCTGGTAATAAAGCATCACCCGGCCCAGACGGAAGAATTCGACGCTGCGCAGGCCGCCCTCCGCCTGCAGCTCGCCGCGCCACGCCTCCAGGGTACGGCCATAGTCGCTCTCGATCTGGTAGGCCTCGAGGGTCCGCCGGTATTTCTCCGCCATGGAGACATCCGGCTGCGGCAGCAGCTCCTGCAACTGCGCCAGACGGTCGCCGCGCTCCTCCGGCAGGAACGGCAGGTCGGCCGCGACGAACTCGCCGAGCACCTCGACCATACGCTGCATCTGCGGCGCCACGGCCTGCCGGGTACGCTCGATGTCGTCCAGCTGCTGCCGATAACCGGCCAGCTCCTTGCTCTGGGCGGCGATCATTTCGCGCATCTGGGCGTTGTAGCCCTTCAAGGCCTCGGCCTGCCGGATGGCCGCGCGGTATTCGTTGAGCATAGCCCGACCGGCATCGTCCAACGCCTCGATGCGCTCTTGCGAGGCCTTCGCCTCCTCGGCCAGACGTTGGCTTTCCTCCAGCGCCGCATCCAGAGACGCCGCCGACAGCGGCAGACTGAGCAGCAGTGAGACCGCCGCCAGCAAACGGTGGGGATAAGTATTCATACGGGGCACCCTCGGCAAGGCACATTCCCAAAGAGAAAAGCATCCTCAGCAGAGGAACCGCCCGCAGCCACCGGTTGCAAGGCTTGTCGGGGCTCGGGCCAAGGCCTCCGGCCCGATCTGCAGCAGCCTGCCGCGGGCGCCCGCGACCCTCCGGACGAAGGACGACATTTTGAGAATGGCATCACAATTCGCTCCCCGCACAAGAACACGAAAGAACTTTTATTGCGCCAGATCAAGATGAAAGCGACCGAGCAAACTATCATCGCCCCTCTGCCCGGAAACCATTATCTATGGTTTCGCCGAACGACTCGCGCAGCACCAGCCGTCGAATCCCACTTCCGCTCTTTCTTCCGCTTGATTGTCGACACACTTCAACGATGACAAGCCCCCTGAAAGTCTTTCGAGCTTCCCTGCAAGCCAAACTTTCCTGCCCACCAAAAAGTTATCCAGCCAACAACTTGACACCGAATCGCCCTCCACCAGGAACAGCGACTTTGTTACCTCCTATCCGGATCGAACAAGATCCCGGAGTTTTATTGAGACAAATCAAGGCCGGACTATCGGGAGTTATTAACATCAACTCCAACACGTAAATACTTCTTCGGGAGTTCGCCATGGCCAAGTTCAAATCCCTCCTCGCCCTTTCCTTGGTCGGCATGGCCCTGGCAGCCCCCTACGCCACTGCGCACGAGCGCGGCGACATCATCATGCGGGCCGGCCTGGTTACCGTCGATCCCCACGAAGAGAGCGAAGACATCCGCCTCCACGGTACCGGCAAGCTGCCCGGCACCAGTGCCGGCGTCAACAGTGACACCCAGATCGGCCTGAACTACCTCTACATGCTGACCGATCATGTCGGCCTCGAATACCTGGCCGCCACCCCCTTCAAACACGACGCCTACGCCAGGGGACTCCCCGGCGACCTGGACGGCCACCTCGGCACCTTCAAGCAGCTGCCGCCGACCGTCAGCCTGGTCTACTTCCCGCTGTCCCCCTACTCCACCGTCCAGCCCTACGTCGGTGCCGGCATCAACTACACCTACATCTTCGAGACCAAGCTGGGCAACTCGGCCGAGAGCAAGGGCTTCAAGGGCCTGGACATGGACAACTCCATCGGCTGGGCCGTAGAAGCCGGCGTCGACTACATGCTGACCGACACCCTCATGCTCAACGCCCAGGTTCGCTACATCGATATCAACACCACGGCCACCACCCACCTCAACGGCACCAAGGTTTCCGTCGACGTGGACGTCGATCCCATGGTTTACATGGTTTCCCTCGGCTACAAGTACTGAGTGAACTCCCTACGAAAAAGGCGCCTGCACGGCGCCTTTTGCTTTTTCAGCCGCCAATACCCGCAACAGGCGACTCTCCAGTTGATCCGAAAGCCCCCCGCAGCAGCCCAACCACTGCGGATGAATCCAGCCCCTCCGAACCTCACGGCGACCAGCCATCAACGCTCGACATCCACATTGACGCAGATCAAAGAATCACTCAACCAAGAAGAAATGCTTCGTTGAATACCCGCCGCAAGTTTCCCAGCAACTCATCGAAGAACGGGCGGGCGAGCACTTTAAAGAGTCGCACTGACACAGATCAAGAAACAATCGACAGCAAAGGTGTCTTGCTGGCCAGACACCACCCCTCCTGACATGTATCAACAAGCCCACCCTCACGTAATTGGCGCGAATATATTGGCAAGTATTTATTGAGTTGAATCAAAACAGCCCGGCGCAAGCAAACTAATATCAGCTCCAAGAACTAAATGCATTAAAGGCCAACAAGTCCACGGGCCTTTAGGAGCAAGACCATGCACAAGTCACTGTTCGCTCTTTCCCTGGTTGCCATCGCCCTGGCAGCCCCCTACGCCACTGCGCACGAGCGCGGCGACATCATCATGCGGGCCGGCCTGGTTACCGTCGATCCCCACGAAGAGAGCGAAGACATCCGCCTCCACGGTACCGGCAAGCTGCCCGGCACCAGTGCCGGCGTCAACAGTGACACCCAGATCGGCCTGAACTACCTCTACATGCTGACCGATCATGTCGGCCTCGAATACCTGGCCGCCACCCCCTTCAAACACGACGCCTACGCCAGGGGACTCCCCGGCGACCTGGACGGCCACCTCGGCACCTTCAAGCAGCTGCCGCCGACCGTCAGCCTGGTCTACTTCCCGCTGTCCCCCTACTCCACCGTCCAGCCCTACGTCGGTGCCGGCATCAACTACACCTACATCTTCGAGACCAAGCTGGGCAACTCGGCCGAGAGCAAGGGCTTCAAGGGCCTGGACATGGACAACTCCATCGGCTGGGCCGTAGAAGCCGGCGTCGACTACATGCTGACCGACACCCTCATGCTCAACGCCCAGGTTCGCTACATCGACATCAACACCACGGCCACCACCCACCTCAACGGCACCAAGGTTTCCGTCGACGTGGACGTCGACCCCATGGTCTACATGGTTTCCCTCGGCTACAAGTACTGAGCGAAACCCCTACGAAAAAGGCACCTGCACGGCGCCTTTTTCTTTTTGTCCATATACGGCTGGCACGGCAAAACGTCACCGCCAGGCGATAGTTCTCAGGACTGCGCGCCTCCCAGCAAACGGGCTAGGCCAGCGGCCATCGGGGTCGGCTCGGACAACTGGTAGCGTGCCAGCAACCGCCGGTTGTCCGCCCGCGAATGGCGAATATCGCCAGGACGCGCGGCTTCCCGACGCACCTCCGGCAGACCGCCGAACAGCACCGAGATCTCCTCGAGCAGCCGGTTGAGGCTGACGCTTCGATTCAATCCGACGTTCACCGCTCCCGGCAGCACTTGCGGCATCTCCAGAGCCTGCAGCAACACGCCGACGAGATCGGTGACATAGACGAAATCGCGGGTCTGCTCGCCATCGCCGAACAGGGTGATGGGCAGGCGCTTCGCGGCGCGCTCGGTGAAGATGCTGATCACTCCCGAGTAGGGCGAAGAAGGGTCCTGGCGCGGCCCATAGATATTGAAGAAACGAAAGACCGCCGGCTCCAACCCGTGCTGGCGGCGATAGAAGTCCAGATAATGCTCGCTGGCCAGCTTGTCCGCCGCATAGGGGGTGAGCGGTGCCTTCGGTGTATCCTCGTCGATCGCCTCGCCTTCTCCGTTGTTGCCGTAGACGGCCGCGCTGGAAGCGAACAGTACGCGCCCAACTCCCTGCTCGCGCATCGCCTCGCAGACGCTCAGGGTGCCGATGAAATTGCTCCGGTGGGTGCCTGCCGGATCGATCACCGAAGCCTGTACCGAGGCCACAGCCGCCAGATGGACCACGGCCCGGCAGCCGCCCAGGACCTCCCGCACCAGAGCGGCATCGGCGACATCCCCCTCGACCAGTTCGAGGCGGGGGTCGCCGAGCGGCAGATTGTCCGGCGTGCCGCTGGACAGGTTGTCCAGCACGCGCACCGAATGCCCTTGGGCGAGCAGCGCATCGACCAGATGCGAGCCGATGAAGCCGGCCCCCCCGGTTATCAGAACAGGCAGATCAGACATGGCGATAATAGCGATCCAGCAGGTTCGGCAAACCGGCGCGCCAGGCGCGCGGCTTGATGCCGAAGGTGTTGAGAACCTTCTTGCAGGATAGCACCGCATGCTGCGGCTCTTCGGTCGCGTCCGGGCTCACCCCATGCGGCCGGGCCTGAATCTCCTCGACGACCAGCCGACGGTGGACGCGCGCCTCGCCGAGGATCGCCTGGCCGAATGCCAGCGCGGTGGTCGCCTCGTGGCCGCCATAGTGGTAGGTGCCCCACAGCGGTGCCCGGCAATCCAGCTGCTTCAGCACGGCGAGCATCACCCGCGCGGCATCGTCCACCGGCGTCGGGTTGCCGCGCCGGTCGTCGGCGAGCGCCAGCACGCTTTCCCGCTCCGCACGCTGGAGGAAACGCCCGAGCAGCCCGCCGGGGCTGTCGTCGTACAGCCAGCCGAAGCGCAGCAGCACATGCCGGGGGCAGATCGAACGCACGCTCTGCTCGATGCGCAGCAGGGACTGCCCACGCAGCCCGAGCGGCATGGGCTCGTCCTTCTCGCTGTAGGCCGTGGCGCGTGCGCCATCGAAGACCCGGTAACTGGAGGGCTGCAGCAGGATAATCTGATGATGCAGGCAAAGCGCGGCGAGACGCTCGGTCGCGCGCTCCTGGGTGGCAAGGCGCGCGGCGTCGAGCGTCTCGGCCTGGAACCAGTCATGGTAGTAGGCGAGATTGATCAACGCATCGGGGCGGGTCTCGTCGAGCAGAAGGGTCAGGCTGGCCGAATCCCAACCCTGCTCCGGCGGCCGGGGAGCCAAGAAGCTGATGTCGGCCTCGGCCCCCAGATGGATCAGCGCCTGGCCCAAGGCGCTGCCACCGCCCAGCAGCATCAGGCGCATATGCATGGGATGAGACTACCCTGGGTTGGCAGAAGTAATAAATGCATGGAGAAACTGAAAACGGTCCGTCATCTGCGGTGAGCGGCGCCAAGATGGTCAAACCATTCCCGGCAATTGGACGTATTGTGCGGCTTTCGACGGTGCGCGTCACTACTGCCCGCGCAGGCCATGCGCCGAAGCAGATCAGAGTGGCAAACAGCCGGTTGCCGCCCAGCCTTGAGCACTTTACTCAGGCGAAGCCACCGTTGGCGCGCAGCACCTGGGAATTGATCCAGGCGCCGTCCGGGCCGGCGAGGAAGGACACTACCGCCGCGATGTCCTCAGGCGTGCCGAGACGCTCCAGCGGTGACAGCCTGGCCAGTTGATCGATCTGCTCCGCACTCTTGCCGGCGAGGAACAACTCGGTGGCGACCGGCCCCGGAGCAACGCCATTGACACTGATCTCATGCCCGCGCAGCTCGTTGGCCAGCACATGCACCAAACCCTCGACGCCGGCCTTGCTGGCGATGTAGGGGCCGTAGCCGGGGAAGGACTTGGCGATCGCGCTGGTCGACAAGGCGATGATCCGCCCGCCGCGCTCCACCTGGTGGGCCGCCAGGGAAAGCACGATGAAGGCACCGCGCAAGTTGGTGCGCAGCACCCGGTCGAACTGCTCGAGGTCACCGCCGGCAATCGTCAGGCAGGGCATGATTCCGGCGCTGTTGACCACCACATCGATGCGCCCGAAGGTTGCGCGCGTCCTGGCGAACAGGTGCTCCATGTCGGCCGGCTCGGCCACATCGCCGCGCACGGCGATAGCACGTCCGCCGCCGGCGACGACTTCTAACACCAGCGACTCGGCCGAAGCCTGGTTACCGACGTAGTTGACAGCGATCGCGAAGCCATCCTGGGCCAGACGAAGGGCGATGGTCCGGCCGATGCCGCGCGAGGCCCCGGTCACGATGGCCGCCTTGTCGATTGTCTGCATGATCTCACTCCCGCATGAGGGGGCGACGAAGGCCGTCCCTGTTGGAAGCGATTCTGGTCGCTGGGTCTGCTTGGATAAATGCGCTGAAATTGTCAGGATTATTCAACAAGACCTAACAATTGCGGTGCCCCATGGACAGATTCGACACCCTGCAGCTCTTCGCCCGCATCGTCGAGCTGGGCAGCTTCACCCGGGCAGCCGGTGCCCTGGACATCCCCCGTGCCACGGCCACCCATGCCATCAAGACGCTGGAGGAACGGCTCGGCGCGCGGCTGCTGGAGCGCACCACCCGTCAGGTGCGCCCGACGCTGGACGGGCAGGCCTTCTACGAGCGCTGCAAACGTATCCTCGGCGATCTGGAGGATGCCGAGTCCTCCCTCAGCAGTGCAATGGCCAACCCGCGCGGCACCCTGCGCCTGGATCTGCACGGCACCCACGCCAACCTGATCATCCTGCCGCGCATCCAGGAGTTCCGCCGCCGCTACCCGCAGATCGAACTGGCCATCAGCAGCGGCGACCGCCTGGTGGACTTGGTGGGCGAAGGCATCGACTGCGTGGTCCGCGCCGGCAGTCCGCGCGACTCCTCGCTGGTGGCGCGGCGCCTGGCGCTGATGCCGGAGGTGGTCTGCGCCAGCCCGGACTACCTAGAACGACATGGCCGTCCCGCCCGGCCCGACGAACTGTCGGCACACCAAGCGGTAGGCTTCTTCTCCAGCAATCGCGACATCCGCTACCCCTTCAGCTTCCTGGTCGACGGCGAAGTGGCGGAGTTCGAGGTGGGCGGCTGGATCTCGGTCAACGACGCGGAGTGCTACAGCACCTGTGCGCTGAACGGCTGCGGGCTGATCCAGGTGCCGCGCTTCCGGGTGGAGGAGCATCTGCGCAGCGGAAGGCTGGAGGAGGTGTTGGCGGACTGGCCGAGCCCCGGCCTGCCAGTCTCGGTGCTCTATCCCTATCACCGTCAGCTGTCGCCGCGGGTCAAGGTCTTCGTCGAGTGGCTAGCGGTCGTCTATGCCGAGCGCTTCGCGCCGACCGAGGCCCGCGGAGTGTCCGGAGGCGCCTACTAAGAGTGAGTTCCCGCCTGCCGTGCGGCAGGCGGAGAGACCGCGCTAGAAAGGGATGTCGTCGTCGAAGCTGTCGTAGTCCGGCGCCGGCGGCTGCCGGTCTTGCTGCGGAGCGGGACGCGACTGAGGGGCCTGGGCCTGCGGCTGCGGTTCGCGCGGGGGACGCGGCGCACGCGAGGCGTCGTCGCCACTGCCGCCACGGCCGCCGAGCAGCTGCAGGGTGCCGTTCATATCGACGACGATCTCGGTGGTGTAGCGATCCTGGCCGTCCTGCCCCTGCCACTTGCGGGTCTGCAGGCGGCCCTCGATGTAGCACTGCGAGCCCTTGCGCAGATACTCGCCGGCAATCTCGGCGAGCTTGCCGAAGAACACCACGCGGTGCCATTCGGTGCGCTCCTGCTGCTGGCCGGTCTGCTTGTCCTTCCAGGCGTCGGTGGTGGCCAGGGTGATGTTGGTGACCGCATTGCCGTTGGGCAGGTAACGGGTTTCCGGGTCGCCGCCGACGTTGCCGATCAGAATGACTTTGTTAACCCCACGGGCCATAACGTTCTCCTAGGCTTCAGCACGCCGCCGGCGCCGGCTCGATCAGGCGCTCCAGGGACGTGCGGTCCAGTTTTTGGGTATCCACTTTGATATAGAGGGCGGCCTCCTCGGCCACCACCTCGGCATCTGCCACTCCGGGCACGGCCAACAGACGCTCGCGCAGGGCCGCATCGCGCAGGGCCGCGGGCGACAGCGGCAAGCGCAGGCTGGTCACGTAGGGAGGTTCGCGCATGGTAACAGCAATCGCCAGCCACAGGGCGCAGAGCAGCGCACAGCCGACGAACACCGCGCCCAGCCCACCCTGCTGGTACAGCCAACCGCCGAAGATGCCGCCCAGCGCCGCGCCGAGGAACTGGCTGGTGGAATACACACCCATCGCCGTGCCCTTGCCGCCGGCCGGGGCGACCTTGCTGACCAGCGATGGCAGGGACGCCTCCAGCAGGTTGAAGGCGGTGAAGAACGCCACCGCCCCCAGCACCAGAGTCACCACGCTGCCGCCAAACAGCCAGAAATACAGTTCGCAGAACAGCAGGACTGCCACCGCCGCGCAGAACACCCGCTTCATCCGACGCTTCTTTTCAGCATAGAAGATGAACGGGACCATACCGAAGAAGCCTACGAACAGGGCGACCAGGTAGACCCACCAGTGCTCTTCCCGGGGCAGGCCGCCCCGCTCCACCAGAGCCAGCGGCAGGGCCACGAAGGTGGCCATGAGGATCGCATGCAGCGCGCCGATACCGAAATCCAGGCGCAGCAGATCGGGATGGCTCAGCGTGGCGCCCAGTGCCTGGCGCGCCACCGCAGACTCACGGTGCTGCAGGACCCGCGGCGCCACCGGTACCAGCACGGCAACGATCAGGATGCCGAACAGGGCCATGCCGGCGGTCGCCCAGAACAGTCCGGACAGGCCGAAGGCACGGGTCAAGAGCGGACCGATCACCATGGCCGCGGCGAACGACAGGCCGATGCTCATGCCGATCATGGCCATGGCCTTGGTGCGGTGTTGCTCGCGAGTCAGGTCGGAGAGCAGCGCCATCACCGCCGCCGAGATCGCCCCGGCTCCCTGCAGCACGCGGCCGGCGACGACCCCCCAGATGGAGTCGGCATTGGCCGCCAGCACCGCGCCGGCGGCGAAGATCAGCAAGCCGACATAGATCACCGGCCGCCGACCGATGTGGTCGGAAAGGATGCCGACGGGAATCTGCAAGACCGCCTGGGTCAACCCGTAGGCGCCGATCGCCAGGCCGATCAGCGCCGGCGTGGCACCGGCCAGCTCCATTCCATAGGTGGCGAGCACCGGCAGCACCATGAACATGCCCAGCATGCGAAAGGCGAACACCAGCGCCAGCCCGCCTCCCGCCCGGATTTCGCTGCCACTCATGCGGTCTCTGTCGTGCATGCTCGAGCCCTCGTGAAAATACGCAATTCTACCAGTCGCTGTCCGGCCAGCCCATGGCAAAGGCGCACACCGCCGGCCGGGCTTGCCCGCCCGCCTGCGGCGCGCCGTATACTCGCGGATTTCTGCCCGCCATGCGAGGCCGCTTTGGACAAGATCCTGATCCGTGGGGCGCGCACCCACAACCTGAAGAACATCGACCTCACTCTGCCCCGCGACAAGCTGATCGTCATCACCGGGCTGTCCGGCTCAGGCAAATCCTCCCTGGCCTTCGACACGCTCTATGCCGAGGGCCAGCGCCGCTACGTGGAATCGCTCTCGGCCTACGCCCGACAGTTCCTATCGATGATGGAAAAACCCGATGTCGATGCCATCGAAGGCCTCTCGCCGGCGATCTCCATCGAGCAGAAGTCCACCTCGCACAACCCGCGCTCCACCGTCGGCACCATCACCGAGATCTACGACTACCTGCGCCTGCTCTACGCCCGGGTCGGTATCCCGCGCTGCCCGGAACACGACGTGCCGCTGGAGGCACAGACCGTCAGCCAGATGGTCGACCAAGTGCTGGCACTGCCCGAGGGCAGCAAGCTGATGCTGCTGGCCCCAGTGGTCCGCGAGCGCAAGGGCGAGCACCTCTCGGTGTTCGAGGAACTGCGCGCCCAAGGCTTCGTCCGCGCGCGCGTCGACGGCAAGCTCTTTGAACTGGACGAGCTGCCCAAGCTCGACAAGCAGAAGAAACACAGCATCGAGGTGGTGGTGGACCGCTTCAAGGTCCGCGGCGACCTGCAGCAGCGCCTGGCCGAGTCCTTCGAGACCGCCCTGAGACTGGCCGACGGCATCGCCCTGGTCGCCCCCATGGAGGACGAAGACGGCGAGGAAATCATCTTCTCCGCGCGCTTCGCCTGTCCGCACTGCGGGCATTCGATCGGCGAACTGGAGCCCAAGCTGTTCTCCTTCAACAATCCCGCCGGCGCCTGTCCCACCTGCGATGGCCTGGGAGTGAAGCAGTTCTTCGATCCACGCCGGCTGGTCAACGGCAAGCTGAGCCTGGCCGAGGGCGCGATCCGCGGCTGGGACCGGCGCAACGTCTACTACTTCCAGATGCTCGGCTCGCTGGCCGCGCACTACGGCTTCAGTCTCGAAGAGCCGTTCGAGGAGCTGCCGGCCGCCCAACAGAAGATCCTGCTGCAGGGCAGCGGCCGCGAGAACATCGAGTTTCGCTATCTCAACGACCGCGGCGACATTGTCATCCGGGCGCATCCCTTCGAAGGGATCATTCCCAATCTGGAGCGCCGCTACCGCGAAACCGAGTCCGCCAGCGTGCGCGAGGAGCTGGCCAAGCTGCTCAGCAGCCAGCCCTGCCCGGATTGCCGCGGCACCCGCCTGCGCCGCGAGGCACGGCATGTCTGGGTCGGCGCAAAGACCCTGCCGGCGGTCACCGCACTGCCGGTGGGCGAGGCCTGCGGCTACTTCGCCGAGCTGTCGCTGAGCGGCCGGCGCGGCGAGATCGCCGAGAAGATCCTCAAGGAAATCCGCGAGCGCCTGCAGTTCCTGGTCAACGTCGGCCTCGACTACCTGACCCTGGACCGCAGCGCCGACACCCTGTCGGGCGGCGAGGCACAGCGCATCCGCCTGGCCAGCCAGATCGGCGCCGGTCTGGTCGGGGTAATGTACATCCTCGACGAACCCTCCATCGGCCTGCACCAGCGCGACAACGAGCGCCTGCTAGCCACCCTCACCCACCTGCGCGATCTGGGCAACACGGTGATCGTGGTAGAGCACGACGAGGATGCCATTCGTCTGGCCGACTATCTGGTCGATATCGGTCCCGGTGCCGGGGTACACGGCGGGCAGATCGTCGCCGAGGGCACGCCGGCCGAGGTGATGGCCCACCCCGACTCGCTGACCGGCAAGTACCTCTCCGGCCGGATGAAGATCGCCGTACCCGCACGCCGCACGCCGCGCGATCCGCAGAAGCTGCTGAAACTCAGGGGCGCGCGCGGCAACAACCTGCGGAACGTCGATCTGGAAATCCCGATCGGCCTGTTCACCTGCGTCACCGGGGTGTCCGGCTCGGGCAAGTCGACGCTGATCAACAACACCCTGTTCCCGCTCGCCGCCACCGCGCTGAATGGCGCCTCCTCGCTGGAGGCGGCGCCATACGCCGCCCTCGATGGCCTGCAGCACCTCGACAAGGTGGTCGACATCGACCAGAGCCCGATCGGCCGCACGCCACGCTCCAACCCGGCAACCTATACCGGCCTCTTCACCCCGATCCGAGAGCTGTTCGCCGGCGTACCGGAATCGCGCTCGCGCGGCTACGGTCCGGGGCGATTCTCCTTCAACGTCAAGGGCGGACGCTGCGAGGCCTGTCAGGGCGATGGCGTGATCAAGGTGGAAATGCACTTCCTGCCGGACATCTACGTGCCCTGCGATGTCTGCAAGGGCAAACGCTACAACCGCGAAACCCTGGAAGTGAAGTACAAGGGGCGAAACATCCACGAAGTGCTGGAGATGACCATCGAGGAGGCCCGCGCGTTCTTCGATCCGATTCCGGCAGTGGCCCGTCGACTGCAGACGCTGATCGACGTGGGACTGTCCTACATTGGGCTGGGACAGAACGCCACCACCCTCTCCGGCGGCGAGGCGCAGCGGGTCAAGCTGTCGCGCGAGCTATCCAAACGCGACACCGGCAAGACACTGTATATCCTCGACGAGCCGACCACCGGCCTGCACTTCGCCGACATCCAGCAACTGCTCGACGTACTGCACCGCCTGCGCGACCACGGCAACACCGTGGTGGTGATCGAGCACAACCTGGACGTGATCAAGACCGCCGACTGGCTGGTGGACCTCGGCCCGGAGGGCGGCTCGCGCGGCGGGCAGATCATCGCCAGCGGCACGCCGGAGCAAGTGGCCGACATGCTGCAGTCGCATACCGGACGCTTCCTTGCCCCGGTGCTGGAGCGGGACAGGGCATAGCCCTGTGAGCAAGTGCGACACCGGAAGGCCGGACAGCAGTGCCCGGCCTTTTCCACGACGCACCACGCCCGGCGCCGCAACAAAAAACCGGGCACTGGGCCCGGTTTTTTGTCGATCAATCCACGTTTACTCGGCAACTGCTTCCACAGCACCGCCAACCGGACGATCCACCAGCTCGACATAGGCCATGGGGGCGTTGTCGCCGGCGCGGAAACCGCACTTCAGGATGCGCAGATAGCCGCCCTGACGGTTGGCATAGCGCTTGCCCAGGTCGTTGAACAGCTTGCCGACGGCGGACTTCGAGCGGGTGCGATCAAAGGCCAAGCGACGGTTGGCGACGCTGTCTTCCTTTGCCAGGGTGATCAGCGGCTCGGCGACGCGACGCAGCTCCTTGGCTTTGGGCAGGGTGGTTTTGATCAGTTCGTGCTCGAACAGCGACACCGCCATGTTCTGGAACATGGCCTTGCGGTGTGCGCTGGTGCGGCTCAGGTGACGGCCACTTTTACGATGACGCATGGTTAAATTCCTTACCAAACTTGTTCGTTCGGTGCTAATGACGTTCAGGCCGTGGCCTTGTCGTCCTTCTTCAAACTTGCCGGCGGCCAGTTGTCGAGGCGCATACCGAGGGACAGACCACGGGAAGCCAGAACGTCCTTGATTTCGGTCAGGGACTTCTTGCCCAGGTTCGGAGTCTTCAACAGCTCTACTTCGGTGCGCTGAATCAGGTCACCGATGTAATAGATGTTCTCCGCCTTCAGGCAGTTGGCCGAACGTACGGTCAGCTCCAAGTCGTCGACCGGACGCAGGAGGATCGGATCGATCTCGTCCTCCTGCTCGACCACCACCGGTGCGGTGTCGCCCTTGAGGTCGACGAACGCGGCCAGCTGCTGCTGCAGAATGGTCGCGGCACGGCGGATAGCCTCTTCGGGGTCCAAGGTACCGTTGGTTTCCAGATCGATGACCAGCTTGTCCAGGTTGGTACGCTGCTCGACGCGGGCGTTTTCCACCACGTAGGCAACACGACGGACCGGGCTGAAGGAAGCATCGAGCTGCAGACGACCGATGCTACGGCTCTCGTCCTCGTCGCTCTGGCGGGCGTCGGCAGGCTCATAGCCACGACCGCGCGCCACCTTGAGCCTCATGTTCAGTACGCCGTTGTCTGCCAGGTTGGCGATTACATGGCCGCCGTTGACGATTTCGACATCATGATCCAGCTGAATATCGGCAGCGGTGACCGCGCCAGGGCCCTTCTTGCTCAGGCTCAGCGTGACTTCGTCGCGACCGTGCAGCTTGATGGCCAGGCCCTTCAGGTTGAGCAGGATCTCGATGACATCTTCCTGCACGCCTTCGATGGCGCTGTACTCATGAAGCACGCCGTCGATCTCGGCCTCGACTACCGCACAGCCGGGCATGGAGGACAGCAGGATGCGACGCAGGGCGTTGCCCAGGGTATGACCAAAACCGCGCTCCAAGGGCTCGAGCGTGATCTTGGCGCGGGTCGGACTGACCGCCTGCACATCGATGTGGCGGGGGGTCAGGAACTCATTTACCGAACTCTGCATGGATATACCTATTTTCTAGCCCTTACTTGGAGTAGAGCTCGACAATCAGGTTTTCGTTGATGTCGGCGGACAGGTCGCTGCGAGCCGGCACGCTCTTGAACACGCCAGACTTCTTCTCGGTATCCACTTCAACCCACTCGACGCGACCGCGCTGGGCGCAGAGTTCGAGAGCCTGGGCGACGCGCAGCTGGTTCTTGGCTTTCTCGCGAACAGCCACAACATCGCCGGCCTTGATCTGGTAGGACGGAATGTTCACGGCCTGACCATTGACGGTGATGGCCTTGTGCGAAACCAGTTGACGGGACTCGGCGCGGGTGGCACCGAAACCCATGCGGTATATGACGTTGTCCAGACGGCACTCGAGCAGCTGCAGCAGGTTTTCGCCAGTGGAACCCTTGCGACGGCTGGCTTCCTTGTAGTAACCGCTGAACTGACGCTCCAGCACACCGTAGATACGGCGAACTTTCTGCTTCTCGCGCAGCTGGGTACCGTACTCGGACAGACGACCACGGCGCTGGCCATGGATGCCGGGAGCCGACTCGACGTTGCACTTGGATTCGAGCGCACGGGAGCCGCTCTTCAAGAACAGGTCAGTGCCTTCGCGACGGGACAGTTTGCATTTGGGACCAATGTAACGTGCCATTCTTCACTGTCTCCTATTACACGCGACGCTTCTTCGGCGGGCGGCAGCCGTTATGCGGGATCGGGGTCACGTCGGTAATGCTGGCAATTTTGTAACCGCAGGCATTGAGAGCGCGCACGGCAGACTCGCGACCCGGACCGGGGCCCTTGACGTTCACGTCAAGGTTCTTCAGACCGTATTCCAGAGCAGCCTGGCCGGCACGCTCGGCAGCCACCTGGGCAGCAAACGGGGTGCTCTTACGCGAACCACGGAAGCCGGAACCACCGGAGGTGGCCCAGGACAGGGCGTTACCCTGACGATCAGTGATGGTCACGATGGTGTTGTTAAAAGACGCATGGATATGGGCGATGCCATCCACCACGGTCTTTTTGACTTTCTTACGAGGACGAGCAGCAGGTTTTGCCATGATTAGATTCCTGTCGATTCGCGAATGCGATTACTTGCGGATCGGCTTGCGCGGACCCTTACGGGTACGGGCGTTGGTCTTGGTGCGCTGGCCGCGAACCGGCAAGCCGCGGCGATGGCGCAGGCCACGGTAGCAGCCCAGGTCCATCAGGCGCTTGATCTTCATGTTGACTTCGCGGCGCAGGTCACCCTCGGTGGTGAGTTTGGCCACTTCGCCACGCAGTTGCTCGATCTGCTCGTCCGAGAGATCCTTGATCTTCGCTGCCGGATTGACGCCGGTAGCGGCACAGATAGCCTGTGCGGTAGTGCGGCCGACACCATAGATGTAGGTCAGCGAGATAACAGTATGCTTGTTATCCGGAATGTTGACGCCTGCAATACGGGCCATTCAGTGGAACTCCAATTGACAGCTACCCACGCCCTGGAAGCCAAGAAATAGGGCGCAGGATACTAGCGCTGTAATAAAAAAGAATCAACCCGGCAGCGCACTAGCTGCCGGGTTCATTACGCGAGGATCACACTCAGCCTTGGCGCTGCTTGTGACGCGGCTCCGCGCTGCAGATCACGCGCACGACACCGTCGCGACGGATGATCTTGCAGTTGCGGCACAGCTTCTTCACCGATGCACGAACTTTCATCACCAACTCCTCGAACCTTATGGACCAATCAGCGCAGCATGCCGCCGCCATGGCCCTTCAGGTTGCTTTTCTTCATCAGGGATTCGTACTGGTGCGAAACGAGGTGCGATTGTACTTGCGACATGAAATCCATCACAACCACCACCACGATCAGCAACGAGGTCCCGCCAAGATAGAACGGCACGTTGGCTGCCACCACCAGAAACTGCGGAAGCAGACAAACTGCCGTCATGTAGAGAGCGCCAAAAATGGTCAAGCGGGTCAGTACGCCATCAATGTAGCGTGCAGACTGCTCACCCGGCCGAATGCCCGGAATAAAGGCACCGGATTTCTTCAGGTTTTCCGCCACATCCTTGGGATTGAACATCAACGCAGTGTAGAAGAAGCAGAAGAAAATGATCCCCACACTGAACAACAGGATGTTCAACGGCTGGCCGGGCGCAATAGCTTGGGCGATGTCCTGCAACCAACCCATACCTTCCGACTGACCGAACCAGGAGCCCAGCGAAGCCGGAAACAGCAGGATGCTGCTGGCAAAAATGGCCGGAATAACGCCCGCCATATTCACCTTCAGCGGCAAGTGGCTGGTCTGCGCAGCGAAGACCTTACGGCCTTGCTGACGCTTGGCATAGTGCACCGCGATACGGCGCTGGCCGCGCTCGACGAAAACCACGAAACCGATGATCGCCACAGCCAGCAGTGCGACGGCAAGCAGAGCGATGATATTGATATCACCCTGACGAGCAGACTCGAAGGACTGACCGATTGCGGCAGGCAGGCCCGCCACGATACCGGAGAAGATCAGCATCGAGATGCCGTTGCCAACGCCCCGCTCGGTGATCTGCTCGCCCAGCCACATCATGAACATCGCACCCGCCACGAAGGTGCTTACAGCCACAAAGTAGAAGCCGAAATCGGCGGCGAAGGCGACGCCCTGACTGGCCAGACCGACGGACATGCCGAAGGCCTGGACGATCGCCAAAGCGAGCGTCCCGTAACGGGTGTACTGGCTGATCTTGCGGCGCCCGGCCTCGCCTTCCTTCTTCAACTGCTCCAGCTGCGGACTGACCACCGTCATCAACTGCATGATGATCGATGCCGAAATATACGGCATGATCCCCAGCGCGAAGATGCTCATCCGCTCCAGCGCGCCACCGGAAAACATGTTGAACAGGCTAAGAATGGTTCCCTCGTTCTGCTGGAACAGTTCCGCCAGCCTGTCGGGATTGATTCCTGGCACCGGGATATGTGCGCCTATGCGATAGACGATGATCGCCAGGAACAGGAATCGCAGCCGAGCCCAGAGCTCGGACAGCCCGCCATTGCTGAGTGCGGAGAGAGCACCTTGCTTAGCCATTTAGTCCTCGATTTTACCGCCAACTGCTTCGATGGCCGCACGCGCACCTTTGGTGACGGCGATCCCCTTCAGGGTAACGGCCCGGCCTACCTCGCCAGACAGCATGACCTTCACGCGACGGACGTTCTGATTGACCAAGTCGGCATCCTTCAGCGCCTGCAGAGTCACGACATCACCGTCCACCTTGGCCAGCTCGGAAGTGCGAATTTCCGCACGATCCATGGCTTTCAGGGAAGTGAAGCCGAACTTCGGCAGACGGCGATGCAGAGGCTGCTGACCGCCCTCGAACCCGGGAGCGATCTTGCCGCCGGAGCGGGAAGTCTGCCCTTTGTGGCCACGGCCGCCGGTCTTCCCGAGGCCACTGCCGATGCCACGACCCGGACGCAGCTTCTCGCGCCGGGCACCCGGCGCGGAACGCAGATCGTTCAGTTGCATGGATTAACCCTCCACACGCAGCAGGTAATAGGCCTTGTTGATCATCCCGCGATTTTCAGGGGTATCCTGAACTTCGACAGTGTGACCGATGCGACGCAGGCCCAGGCCCTTGACGCAGGCCTTGTGATTGGCCAGACGACCATTCAGGCTCTTGACCAGAGTGACTTTGACGGTTGCCATGATCAGAGAATCTCCTCGACGCTCTTGCCACGCTTGGCGGCCACCGACTCGGGGGACTGCATTTCCTTCAGACCCTTGAAGGTGGCGTAAACCACGTTCACCGGATTGGTCGAACCGTAGCACTTGGCCAGGACGTTCTGCACACCCGCAACCTCGAGAACGGCACGCATGGCGCCACCGGCGATGATCCCGGTACCCTCGCTGGCAGGCTGCATATAGACCCGGGAAGCGCCATGGGCGGACTTGACCGGATACTGCAGAGTGGTACCGTTCAGATCGACCTGGATCATGTTGCGGCGGGCCGCTTCCATGGCCTTCTGGATAGCAGCCGGGACCTCGCGGGACTTGCCGCGACCAAAGCCAACACGGCCCTTGCCATCGCCAACGACAGTCAGCGCGGTAAAGGTGAAGATGCGACCACCTTTGACGGTCTTGGCGACGCGATTGACCTGGACCAGTTTCTCGATGTAGCCCTCGTCGCGCTTTTGCTCGTTATTCGCCATAACTTAGAACTCCAGCCCGCCTTCACGAGCAGCATCGGCCAGTGCTTTGACACGACCGTGGTACTTGAAGCCAGAACGGTCGAATGCCACCTGGGTTACGCCAGCGGCCTTCGCACGCTCGGCTACCAGTTGACCAACCTTCTTGGCCGCATCGACGTTGCCGGTGGCAGCGTCACGCAGTTCTTTGTCCAAGGTCGAGGCAGAAGCCAGAACCTTGCCGCCGTCGGCCGTGATGACCTGGGCGTAGATATGCTGGGAAGAGCGATACACGCAGAGGCGTACGGTTTCCAGCTCGCGCATTTTCAGGCGCGCCTTGCGGGCGCGACGCAGACGAGTTTCTTTCTTTACGCTCATTTGCTATGCCCTACTTCTTCTTGGCTTCTTTGCGATGGACCACTTCGCCGGCATACCGCACACCCTTGCCCTTGTACGGCTCGGGACGACGGAAGTCGCGAATCTCGGCCGCCACCTGACCAACCAGCTGCTTGTCGATGCCCTTGATCAGGATATCGGTCTGGCTGGGAGTCTCCGCAGTGATGCCTTGCGGCAGCTCATAGTCCACCGGATGGGAGAAGCCAAGCGCCAGGGACAGGATCTGCCCCTTGGCCTGCGCCTTGTAACCAACGCCAACCAGCTGCAGCTTGCGCTCGAAGCCCTGACTGACGCCGATCACCATGTTGTTGACGAGTGCACGAGTGGTACCGGCCATGGCCCGGTTCTGCTGATCGCCATTGCGGGCAGCAAAGCGCAGCTCACCGGCATCCTGGATGACCTCGACGGAAGGATGCACATTCAATTCGAGAGAGCCCTTGGCCCCCTTCACCGAAAGCTGTTGACCGGCCAGATTGATCTCTACGCCAGCGGGCAGCTTGACGGGGTTCTTAGCAACGCGAGACATGCTGTTCCCCCCTTAGAACACAGTGCAGAGCACTTCGCCGCCAACACCAGCAGCACGGGCCGCACGATCAGTCATCACACCCTTGTTGGTGGACACGATCGAAACGCCCAGACCGCCACGCACTTTCGGCAGCTGATCGACGGACTTGTACTGGCGCAGGCCAGGACGACTCACGCGCTTGAGCTCCTCGATGACCGGACGGCCCTCGAAATACTTGAGCTCAATGGACAACAGCGGCTTGATGTCGCTGCTGACTTGATAATCCGAAATGTAGCCCTCGTTCTTGAGAACACTGGCCACAGCCACCTTCAGCTTGGAAGACGGCATACTCACGACGGTCTTCTCAGCCATCTGGGCATTACGGATACGAGTTAGCATGTCCGCTAACGGGTCCTGCATACTCATGGGCTAATTGCTCCTGATACAGAAAGAAAGCCTTACGGCCTGAGCCCCGGACCTTGACTATAAGAAAAAATCAAGAATCAGGAGAGCCGAGCATCCTAGAGGCTGCCCAAAAAAGAATCAAGCCCCAAAAGGGGCTTGATTCAGATAACCCGGACTCGACGAAAGCTTCGCGAGCCCGGGATCGTACTTACCAACTGGCCTTGACCAGACCCGGAACGTCACCGCGCATGGCAGCCTGGCGCAGCATGTTGCGAGCCAGACCGAACTTGCGGTAGACACCATGGGGACGACCGGTCAGACGGCAGCGGTTGCGCAGGCGCGAAGCACTGGCATCACGCGGCTGCTTCTGCAGGGCGATCTGGGCTTCCCAACGCTGCTCCGGAGTGGAGTTCGGGTTGGCGATGGTAGCTTTCAGCTCGGCACGCTTCTTGGCGTACTTGGCAACCGTTTGCTGACGCTTCAGCTCGCGGTTCTTCATGCTCTGTTTGGCCATTGCCGACTCCAGTCAGTTGCGGAACGGGAAGTTGAAGGCACGCAGCAGGGCGCGGCCTTCATCATCGGTACGGGCAGTGGTGGTCAGGGTGATATCCAGACCACGCAGCGCATCGATCTTGTCGTAATCGATTTCCGGGAAGATGATTTGCTCTTTCACGCCCATGCTGTAGTTGCCACGACCATCGAAGGACTTGGCATTCAGGCCGCGGAAGTCACGCACGCGCGGCAGGGAGATGGCGAGCAGGCGATCCAGGAACTCGTACATGCGATCGCGACGCAGGGTCACCTTGACACCGATCGGCCAGCCTTCGCGGATCTTGAAGCCAGCGATGGACTTGCGGGCATAGGTGACCACAGCCTTCTGGCCAGTGATCTTCTCCAGGTCGGCAACGGCGTTCTCGATGACTTTCTTGTCACCGACCGCCTCGCCAACCCCCATGTTCAGAGTGATTTTGGTGATGCGCGGAATTTCCATCACGTTGGCCAGCTGAAGTTCGTTCTTCAGCTTGGGCGCGATCTCGTTCCGGTAAATCTCTTTTAGTCGTGCCATGGTTATCTACCTAGCAGTGCTCAAGCATCAACCGGCTTTTGGGTCGACTTGAAGACACGAATTTTCTTGCCGTCTTCGACCTTGAAACCGACGCGATCAGCTTTGTTGGTTTCGGCATTGAAGATGGCCACGTTGGAGACGTGCAGAGGCGCCTCCTTCTCGACGATACCGCCCTGGACGCCCAGCATCGGGTTCGGCTTGCTGTGGCGCTTGATCAGGTTGACCCCACCGACGACCAAACGGTCGTCCGCGAGAACCTTGAGCACCTTGCCACGCTTGCCCTTGTCCTTGCCGGCGATGACGATGATCTCGTCGTCACGACGAATCTTTTGCATGACGGCTTCTCCTTACAGCACTTCAGGGGCGAGCGAGACGATCTTCATGAACTTCTCGGAACGAAGCTCACGAGTGACAGGCCCGAAGATGCGAGTGCCGATCGGCTCCTGCTTGTTGTTCAGCAGGACTGCCGCATTGCCGTCGAAGCGGATGATCGAGCCATCGGGGCGACGCACGCCGTGCCTGGTGCGAACCACCACAGCCGTCATGACCTGGCCCTTCTTGACCTTGCCGCGCGGAATCGCTTCCTTCACGGTCACCTTGATGATGTCGCCGATGCCGGCATAACGGCGATGCGAACCGCCCAGCACCTTGATGCACATGACGCGACGAGCACCGCTGTTGTCGGCCACGTCGAGCATGGATTGAGTCTGAATCATAACTTTCTCCGACCCTTAGTCTCTTAGACTTCCACCGCGCGCTCGACGACTTCCACCAGCATCCAGGACTTGGTCTTGGCCAGCGGACGGGTCTCGCGGATGGTGACCGTGTCGCCGATACGGCACTGGTTGGTTTCGTCGTGGGCGTGCAGCTTGGTCGAACGCTTCACGTATTTACCGTAGATCGGGTGCTTCACGCGGCGCTCGATCAGGACGGTGATGGTCTTGTCCATTTTGTCGCTTACGACACGGCCGGTCAGCGTGCGAACGGTTTTCTGAGCTTCAGCCATGATCACTTACCTGCCTGCTGGTTGAGCACAGTCTTGACGCGAGCGATATCGCGCTTCACTTGCGAGAGCAGGTGACTCTGCCCCAGTTGGCCAGTTGCCTTCTGCATGCGCAGATTGAACTGGTCGCGCAGCAGGCCAAGCAATTGCTCGCTCAGCTGCTCAGCCGATTTTTCACGAAGTTCATTCGCTTTCATCACATCACCGTCCGCTTAACAAAAGTGGTGGCGAGCGGCAGCTTGGCTGCTGCCAGGGCGAAAGCCTCGCGCGCCAGCTCTTCGGAAACACCCTCGATTTCGTAGAGCACCTTGCCCGGCTGGATCTGGGCTACCCAGTACTCGACGTTACCCTTACCCTTACCCATACGAACTTCGAGGGGCTTCTTGGTAACCGGCTTGTCGGGGAATACGCGAATCCAGATCTTGCCGCCACGCTTGACGTGACGGGTCAAGGCACGACGTGCGGCCTCGATCTGGCGGGCGGTGAGACGACCGCGGCTCACGGACTTCAGGGCAAACTCGCCGAAGCTGACCTTGCTACCACGGTGAGCCAGGCCACGGTTGTGGCCGGTCATCTGCTTGCGGAATTTTGTACGCTTGGGTTGCAGCATGTTGCGTACTCCTCTTACTTAGCAGCTTTTTTGCGAGGCGCCGGCGCTTGCGGCTTGAGTTCTTCGTGCTGGCCACCAATGACCTCGCCTTTGAAGATCCAAACCTTGACACCGATCACACCGTAAGTGGTGTGCGCTTCGTAGGTGGCGTAATCGATATCCGCGCGCAGGGTGTGCAGCGGCACACGACCTTCGCGGTACCATTCGGTACGGGCGATCTCCGCACCGCCCAGACGACCACTCACCTGGATCTTGATGCCCTTGGCACCAATGCGCATGGCGTTCTGTACCGCACGCTTCATGGCGCGACGGAACATCACGCGACGCTCGAGCTGCTGAGCCACGCTTTGAGCAACCAGCATACCGTCGAGCTCCGGCTTGCGGATCTCTTCGATGTTGATGTGCACCGGCACACCCATTTGCTTGGTCAGGTCCTGACGCAGCTTTTCAACATCCTCACCTTTCTTGCCGATCACGATGCCGGGACGAGCGGTGTGGATGGTGATGCGTGCGGTTTGAGCCGGACGAGCGATGTCGATACGGCTCACGGACGCGCTTTTTAGTTTGTCTTGGAGGTACTCACGCACCTTGAGGTCGGCGAACAGATAATCGGCATAAGTGCGCTTATCTGCATACCAGACCGAGGTATGCTCCTTGACGATTCCCAGGCGGATGCCAACGGGATGTACTTTCTGACCCATCTGATCGACTCCGTTACTTGTCCGCAACCTTGACAGTGATATGGCAAGACCGCTTGACGATGCGATCAGCACGGCCCTTGGCGCGCGGCATGATGCGCTTAAGCGAACGCCCTTCGTTGACGAAAACAGTGGAGACCTTCAGATCGTCCACGTCCGCGCCCTCGTTGTGCTCGGCGTTGGCAACGGCCGACTCCAGCACTTTCTTCATGATCTCGGCGGCTTTCTTGCTGCTGAAAGCCAGGAGATTGAGCGCATCGCCCACCTTCTTCCCGCGAATCTGGTCGGCGACCAAGCGGGCTTTCTGGGCGGAGATTCGAGCGCCCGACAGCTTAGCGGCTACTTCCATCTTTCCTTACCCCTCAACGCTTGGCTTTCTTGTCTGCCGCATGACCACGATAGGTACGGGTAGCGGCAAACTCGCCCAGTTTGTGACCGACCATATCCTCGTTGACAAGCACCGGGACATGCTGGCGGCCGTTATGCACGGCAATGGTCAGACCGACCATCTGCGGCAGGATCATCGAACGACGCGACCAAGTCTTAACCGGCTTGCGATCGTTTTTTTCCACCGCCACTTCGACCTTCTTCAACAGGTGAAGATCGATGAAAGGACCTTTTTTCAGAGAACGCGGCACAGTCGTATCCCTCTAGTTACTTACGGCGGCGGACGATCATGTTGTCGGTGCGCTTGTTCGACCGGGTCTTCGCACCCTTGGTCGGGAAGCCCCACGGCGACACCGGATGACGACCACCCGAGGTACGACCTTCACCACCACCATGCGGGTGGTCTACCGGGTTCATCGCCACACCACGGACGGTCGGACGGACACCACGCCAGCGCTTGGCACCGGCCTTGCCCAACGAGCGCAGACTGTGCTCGGCGTTGGAGACCTCACCGAGGGTCGCACGGCAGTCGGCCAGAACCTTGCGCATCTCGCCGGAGCGCAGACGCAGGGTCACATAGGCGCCCTCGCGAGCGACCAGTTGGACAGAAGCACCGGCGGAACGGGCGATCTGGGCACCCTTGCCCGGCTTCAGCTCGACACCGTGAATGGTGGAACCGACCGGAATGTTGCGCAGCGGCAGCGTATTGCCCGACTTGATCGGTGCGTTCACGCCGGAAATCAGTTGATCCCCAGCAGCAACGCCCTTGGGAGCAATGATATAGCGGCGCTCGCCATCGGCGTACTTCAGCAGCGCGATGTGCGCGGTACGGTTCGGGTCGTACTCAATGCGCTCGACGACGGCCGGGATGCCATCCTTGTTGCGACGAAAGTCGACCAGACGATAGTGCTGCTTGTGACCACCGCCAATGTGGCGGGTGGTGATGCGGCCGTTGTTGTTACGACCACCGGACTTGGACTTCTTCTCCAGCAGCGGCGCATAGGGAGCACCCTTGTGCAGCTCCTGGTTGACCACCTTGACCACAAAACGGCGGCCCGCGGAAGTCGGTTTGCACTTAACGATTGCCATGATGCACCCCTTTACTCAGCGCCGCTGGCGAAATCGAGATCTTGGCCGGCCTGAAGAGCGACGTACGCCTTCTTCCAGTCGTTGCGCTTGCCCAGACCGCGAGCGGTACGCTTGGTCTTGCCCTGGACATTCAGGGTGGTGACACGCGCGACCTTCACGTCGAACAGGGCTTCGACAGCCTTCTTGATTTCCAGCTTGGTTGCATCGGTGGCAACCTTGAAAACGAACTGCTTCTTGCTTTCCGCCAGCACCGTGGCCTTCTCGGAGATGTGCGGACCAAGCAGCACTTTGAATACGCGTTCCTGGTTCATCCCAGCAGCTCCTCGAATTTCTTCACGGCCGACACGGTGATCAGCACCTTGTCATACGCGATCAGGCTGACCGGATCGGAACCCTGGACGTCGCGAACGTCGACGTGCGGCAGGTTGCGCGCAGCCAGGTACAGATTCTGATCGACAGCGTCGGAGACGATCAGTACATCGCTCAGCCCCAGGCCGCCCAGCTTGCTCACCAAGCTCTTGGTCTTGGGTGCATCCACAGCGAAATCTTCAACAACGACCAGACGCTCCTGACGCACCAGTTCGCTCAGGATCGAGCGCAGAGCGGCGCGGTACATCTTCTTGTTGAGCTTCTGCTCGTGATTTTGCGGACGAGCGGCGAAGGTCGCACCACCGCCACGCCAGATCGGACCACGGGTCGTACCGGCACGGGCACGACCGGTACCCTTCTGGCGCCAGGGGCGCTTGCCACCGCCGCTGACATCGGAGCGGTTCTTCTGCTGCTTGCTGCCTTGGCGACCACCCGCCAGATAGGCAACGACGGCTTGGTGCACGAGGGTCTCGTTGAACTCGCCGCCAAAGGTACGCTCGGAGACCTCGATCGCCTGAGCGCCATTTACATTCAATTGCATCTCAGCTTCCCCTCTTAACCGCGAGCCTTGGCCGCCGGACGCACGATCACATCGCCACCGGTGGCGCCAGGAACGGCACCCTTGACCAGCAGCAGATTGCGCTCGGCATCGACACGAACCACTTCCAGGGACTGCACGGTCACGCGCTCGGCGCCCAGATGACCGGACATCTTCTTGCCCTTGAACACACGACCAGGAGTCTGGCACTGGCCGATGGAGCCCGGAGCACGGTGGGAAACGGAGTTGCCGTGGGTATTGTCCTGACCGCGGAAATTCCAGCGTTTGATGGTACCGGCGTAGCCTTTACCCTTGGACTGACCGGTGACGTCCACCAGCTGTCCCGCCTGGAAAATTTCGGCGGTGATCTGGTCGCCAGACTGGTACTCGCCCTCTTCGAGGCGGAACTCCCAGACACCACGACCGGCAGCGACATTTGCCTTGGCGAAGTGACCGGCTTGAGCCTTGGTCACGCGCGAAGCCCGGCGCTCGCCGACAGTGACCTGCACTGCGCGATAGCCATCGCTTTCTTCGTTCTTGAACTGGGTCACGCGATTCGGCTCGATCTCGATGACCGTAACCGGAATGGAGACACCTTCTTCGGTGAAAATGCGGGTCATGCCGCACTTACGACCGACTACACCAATAGTCATTTTTTGAACCTCTCGAGTGTACGGGGCTTTCACCCGCTATGGCCGCCCATTTCAGAGCGTTACACGACCAAAACCTGAGCGGTCTTAGCCGAGGCTGATCTGCACTTCCACGCCAGCCGCCAGATCGAGCTTCATCAGCGCATCGACGGTCTTGTCGGTCGGCTGAACGATGTCCAGCACGCGCTTGTGGGTACGAATTTCATACTGATCGCGCGCATCCTTGTTGACATGCGGCGAAATCAGAACGGTGTACCGCTCTTTGCGGGTAGGCAGAGGAATCGGACCACGCACCTGAGCACCAGTACGTTTCGCGGTTTCCACGATTTCCTGGGTAGATTGATCGATCAGGCGATGGTCAAAAGCCTTCAACCGAATACGGATTTGTTGGTTTTGCATTTTGACCTCAGACTCGAAGTTGCCACCCTACCAAGCGCAATACGCCCAGTAAAAGGAGGCGCAATTGTACGGATGCCCCCCCAAGGTGTCAATAAAATGATCAGCAATAGAAAAAGCCCCAGAAGGGGCTTTTTCCTATCGTCTCATCGATTACTCGATGATCTTGGCAACCACGCCGGCGCCAACGGTACGACCGCCTTCGCGAATGGCGAAGCGCAGACCGTCTTCCATGGCGATCGGAGCGATCAGGGTGACGACCATCTTGATGTTGTCACCCGGCATCACCATTTCAACGCCTTCCGGCAGTTCGCAGTTGCCGGTCACGTCGGTGGTACGGAAGTAGAACTGCGGACGGTAGCCCTTGAAGAACGGCGTGTGACGACCACCCTCTTCCTTGGACAGCACGTACACTTCGGCTTCGAACTTGGTGTGCGGCTTGATGGTGCCCGGCTTGGCCAGAACCTGGCCGCGCTCCACGTCTTCACGCTTGGTACCGCGCAGCAGGGCGCCGATGTTCTCGCCAGCACGACCTTCGTCGAGCAGCTTGCGGAACATTTCCACGCCGGTGCAGGTGGTCTTGGTGGTCGGACGGATACCGACGATTTCCACTTCCTCGCCCACCTTGACGATGCCGCGCTCGACACGGCCAGTCACCACGGTGCCGCGACCGGAGATCGAGAACACGTCTTCGATCGGCATCAGGAACGGCTGGTCGATGGCACGCACCGGCTCCGGAATGTAGGAGTCCAGGGTTTCCACCAGCTTGCGTACGGCGGAAACGCCGATGCCGTTGTCGTCCTTGCCTTCCAGGGCCATCAGGGCAGAACCGGTGACGATCGGAGTGTCGTCGCCCGGGAAGTCGTAGGTGGAGAGCAGATCGCGCACTTCCATCTCGACCAACTCCAGAAGCTCGGCGTCATCGACCATGTCGGCCTTGTTCAGGAACACGACGATGTAGGGAACACCTACCTGACGGGAGAGCAGGATGTGCTCGCGGGTTTGCGGCATGGGGCCATCGGCGGCCGAACAGACCAGAATTGCGCCGTCCATCTGGGCAGCACCGGTGATCATGTTCTTCACATAGTCGGCGTGACCAGGGCAGTCAACGTGCGCATAGTGACGAATGGCGGAATCGTACTCAACGTGGGAAGTGTTGATGGTGATACCGCGGGCCTTTTCTTCCGGAGCGTTGTCGATCTGGTCGAATGCGCGAGCGGAGCCACCCCAAGTCTCGGAGCAGACCTTGGTCAACGCAGCAGTCAGAGTGGTCTTGCCATGGTCCACGTGACCAATGGTGCCAACGTTGACGTGCGGTTTGTTACGTTCGAATTTTTCCTTAGCCACGACAGTAAACCTCTTACTTAAAGGGCTGAATCAACCTTGTTTTTTGACGATAGCTTCGGCGATGTTAGCCGGAGCTTCGGAGTACTTCGAGAATTCCATGGAGTAGCTGGCGCGCCCCTGGGACATCGAACGTACATCGGTAGCGTAACCAAACATCTCGCCCAGCGGGACTTCGGCGCGGATGACCTTGCCGGAGACAGTGTCCTCCATACCCTGGATCAGACCGCGGCGACGGTTCAGGTCGCCCATGACGTCACCCATGTAGTCTTCCGGAGTGACCACCTCGACCTTCATGATCGGCTCGAGCAGCACCGCACCACCCTTCTGGGAGAGCTGCTTGGTCGCCATGGAGGCCGCGATCTTGAATGCCATTTCGTTGGAGTCAACGTCGTGGTAGGAACCATCGAATACGAAGGCCTTCAGACCGAGCAGCGGATAACCCGCAACCACACCGTTCTTCATCTGCTCTTCGATACCCTTCTGGATCGCCGGGATGTATTCCTTCGGAATCACACCACCCACAACCTCGTTGGTGAAGAGCAATCCTTCCTGACCTTCGTCAGCCGGCTCGAAACGGATCCAGCAATGACCGAACTGGCCACGACCACCGGACTGACGTACGAACTTGCCTTCGATCTCGCATTTGTTGCGAATGGTCTCGCGATAAGCCACCTGAGGCTTGCCAATGTTGGCCTCGACACCGAACTCGCGCTTCATGCGGTCGACCAGAATGTCCAGGTGCAACTCGCCCATACCGGAAATGATGGTCTGGCCACTTTCCTCGTCGGTCTTGACGCGGAAAGACGGGTCTTCCTGCGCAAGCTTGCCGAGGGCGATACCCATCTTTTCCTGGTCGGCCTTGGTCTTCGGCTCGACCGCCACGGAGATTACCGGCTCCGGGAAGTCCATACGCTCAAGGATGATCGGCTTCTCGATCGAGCACAGGGTGTCACCAGTGGTGACGTCCTTCATACCGATCAGTGCCGCGATGTCGCCGGCGCGCACTTCCTTGATCTCTTCGCGAGTGTTGGCATGCATTTGCACCATGCGCCCCACACGCTCTTTCTTGCCCTTGACCGAGTTGATAACCGAGTCGCCAGAGCTGAGAACACCCGAGTACACCCGAGCAAACGTCAAGGTACCCACAAACGGGTCGGTGGCGATCTTGAAGGCCAGCGCCGAGAACGGCTCGCTATCATCGGCATGACGCTCGTCGACGACTTCTTCGTTATCCGGATGCACGCCCTTGATCGCAGGGATCTCGGTCGGAGCCGGAAGAAACTCGATAACGGCATCGAGAACCAGCGGAACACCCTTGTTCTTGAAGGAGGAACCGCATACAGCCGGGACGATTTCGCAGGCGATGGTACGCTGACGCAGCCCAGCCTTGATCTCTTCGATCGACAGCTCGCCACCCTCAAGGTACTTGTTCATCAGCTCTTCGTTGGCTTCGGCAGCCGCCTCTACCATATTGGAGCGATACTCGTCGGCAAGCGCCTGCAACTCCGCCGGAATCTCTTCCTCGCGGTAGGTCATGCCCTGATCGTCTTCGTTCCAGTAGATCGCCTTCATCTTGAGAAGATCGATCTGGCCCTGGAAGTTCTCTTCCGCGCCGATGGCCAGTTGCACCGGGACCGGAGTGTGGCCCAGACGCTTCTTGATCTGCTCGACGACGCGCAGGAAGTTGGCACCCGCACGGTCCATCTTGTTCACGTAGACGATACGCGGCACGCCGTACTTGTTGGCCTGGCGCCATACGGTCTCGGACTGCGGCTCGACACCGGATGTACCACAGAACACCACCACAGCCCCGTCCAGCACGCGCAGCGAACGCTCCACCTCGATGGTGAAGTCCACGTGTCCGGGGGTATCGATGATGTTTACGCGATAGTTGTCGTACTGCTTGGTCGAGCCCTGCCAGAAGGCAGTGGTTGCAGCGGAGGTAATGGTGATACCGCGCTCCTGCTCCTGCACCATCCAGTCCATGGTGGCGGCGCCATCATGCACCTCGCCCATCTTGTGGTTGACGCCTGTGTAGAACAGGATCCGCTCCGTAGTCGTCGTCTTGCCTGCGTCCACATGGGCGCAGATACCGATGTTACGGTAGCGATTGATCGGGGTTGTACGGGCCACAATGAGGTCCTCGTAGATGGAGGCTGAATTCAGAAACGATAGTGCGAGAACGCCTTGTTCGCCTCGGCCATGCGATGCACGTCTTCACGCTTCTTCACAGCAGCGCCCTTGCCCTCGGAGGCATCGAGCAACTCACCAGCGAGACGCAGGGCCATGGATTTCTCGCCACGCTTGCGTGCGGAGTCCACCAGCCAGCGCATGGCCAGCGCATTGCGACGCGACGGACGAACCTCGACCGGGACCTGGTAAGTCGCACCACCCACGCGGCGGGACTTCACTTCGACCAGCGGAGCGATGGCGTCGAGTGCTTTTTCGAAGATTTCCAGGGGATCGCTGTTCTTGCGGGATTTGACGGTATCCAGCGCGCCGTAAACGATGCGCTCGGCAACCGCCTTCTTGCCGCTTTCCATCACGTGGTTCATGAACTTGGCAAGAATTTGGCTTCCGTACTTCGGATCGTCCAGAATCTCGCGCTTGGCTGCTACACGACGTCTTGGCATTGATAAGCCCTCAAACGGTCTTCAGGTTAGCTCGGAACGGTAGCCATCCAGCCACGCCCGACCTTACTCTTATCGACTCGACAAATAGTAAATTGGATTACTTCGGACGCTTGGTGCCGTACTTGGAACGGCCCTGTTTGCGGTCTTTCACGCCAGTGGTATCCAGCGAACCGCGCACGGTGTGGTAACGGACACCCGGAAGGTCCTTGACACGACCGCCACGGATCAGCACGACACTGTGCTCCTGCAGGTTGTGACCCTCACCGCCGATATAGGAGGTGACCTCGTAACCGTTGGTCAGGCGCACACGGCAGACCTTACGCAGTGCCGAGTTCGGTTTTTTCGGCGTGGTGGTGTACACGCGAGTGCACACGCCACGGCGCTGGGGGCAGTTCTGCAGCGCAGGCACGTCGCTCTTGTCGACGAGGCGCTTGCGCGGCTGACGCACCAGCTGGTTGATAGTTGCCATCTACTAGCTCCACTGTTGTCTTTCGACATAAACAAAATGGCAGAGCGATTCGCCCTGCCAAATTTAGGGTCCGTTAGTCTAAAGAGACTCCCAGACCCAGTCAAGGCAAGGCAAGGCCCGGCCGCACCGCCGGGCGATCTGTGCTCAGTTGCCGCTGGTGTTGAGGGCCTCGGTCAGTGCTGCTTCGACCTCCTCCGCGCTCACCCGTACCGGCTTCTCGGCATCGCGCTTGCGCTTGCGCTCGCTGTGATAGGCCAGGCCGGTACCGGCGGGAATCAGCCGGCCCACCACGACGTTCTCCTTCAGGCCGCGCAGGTAATCGCGCTTGCCGGTGACCGCAGCCTCGGTGAGCACGCGGGTGGTTTCCTGGAAGGAAGCAGCGGAGATGAACGACTCGGTCGACAGCGACGCCTTGGTGATACCCAGCAGGATACGCTCGTACTTCGCCGGGAACCGGTCCTCGGTCGCCAGTTGCTCGTTCTCCTCGAGCACCTGGGTCAGCTCTACCTGATCGCCCTTGATGAAGCTCGAGTCGCCAGCCTCGGCGAGCTCCACCTTGCGCAGCATCTGCCGGAGGATGGTCTCGATGTGCTTGTCGTTGATCTTCACACCCTGCAGGCGGTACACGTCCTGGATCTCATTGACGATGTACTTGGCCAGCGCACTGACTCCCAACAGGCGCAGAATGTCGTGCGGATTGCTCGGACCGTCGGAGATCACTTCGCCGCGATTCACCTGTTCGCCTTCGAAGACGTTGAGGTGACGCCACTTCGGAATCAGCTCCTCGTACGGATCGCTGCCATCGTTCGGGGTGATGACCAAGCGGCGCTTGCCCTTGGTTTCCTTGCCGAAGCTGATGGTGCCGCTGATTTCCGCCAGGATCGACGGCTCCTTCGGACGCCGCGCCTCGAACAGGTCCGCCACCCGCGGCAGACCACCGGTGATGTCGCGGGTCTTCGAGGTTTCCTGCGGGATACGGGCGATCACGTCACCCACCCCCACTTCGGCGCCGTCGGCCACCCCCACCAGGGCGTTGGCCGGCAGGAAGTACTGGGCCGGCACGTCGGTGCCCGGCAGCAGCAGCTCCTTGCCATTGGCGTCGACCAGCTTCACGGCCGGGCGAATGTCCTTGCCGGCGGCCGGGCGGTCCTTCGCATCCATCACCTCGATGTTGGTCAGACCGGTCAGCTCGTCGGTCTGGCGCTTGATGGTGATGCCCTCCTCCATACCGACGAAGGTCACGGTACCCTTCATCTCCGTCACGATCGGGTGGGTGTGCGGGTCCCACTTGGCAACGATGGCGCCCGGATCGACCTTGTCGCCTTCCTTCACCGAAATCACCGCACCGTAGGGCAGCTTGTAGCGCTCACGCTCGCGACCGAAGTCGTCGGCCACGGCCAGTTCGCCGGAGCGGGACACCGCCACCAGGTTGCCATCGGCTCGCTCGACGTGCTTCAGGTTGTGCAAACGGATATTGCCACCGTTCTTCACCTGAACGTTGTCCACCGCCGAGGTCCGGCTGGCCGCACCACCGATGTGGAAGGTCCGCATGGTCAGCTGGGTACCCGGCTCGCCGATCGACTGGGCAGCGATGACGCCGACTGCCTCGCCGATGTTGACCTGGTGCCCACGCGCCAGATCGCGGCCATAGCACTTGGCGCAGATGCCGTAACGGGTTTCGCAGCTGATCGGCGAACGCACGACCACCTCGTCGATGGTGTTCAGCTCGATGAACTCGACCCACTTCTCGTCGATCAGGGTACCGGCCGGGACGATGATCTCGTCGCTCCCGGGACGGAACACGTCCTTGGCGATGACCCGGCCGAGCACGCGCTCGCCGAGCGGCTCGACCACGTCGCCGCCCTCGATGTGCGGGGTCATCAACAGGCCCTGCTCGGTGCCGCAATCGACCTCGGTCACCACCAGATCCTGGGCCACGTCGACCAGACGACGGGTCAGGTAACCGGAGTTCGCGGTCTTCAGTGCGGTATCCGCCAGCCCCTTACGGGCGCCGTGAGTGGAGATGAAGTACTGTAGTACGTTCAGGCCTTCGCGGAAGTTGGCGGTGATCGGAGTCTCGATGATCGAGCCGTCGGGCTTGGCCATCAGGCCACGCATGCCGGCCAACTGGCGGATCTGTGCTGCGGAACCCCGCGCACCGGAGTCCGCCATCATGTACATGGAGTTGAACGACTCTTGCTCGACTTCGTTGCCATTGCGGTCGATGACCTTCTCCTTCGAGAGGTTGGCCATCATCGCCTTGGACACTTCGTCGTTGGCCTTCGACCAGAGGTCGATCACCTTGTTGTACTTCTCGCCCTGGGTCACCAGGCCGGTGGCGTACTGGCTCTCGATTTCCTTCACTTCCTCGGTGGCGCCGTCGATGATCCGCGCCTTCTCCGCCGGAATGACGAAGTCGTTCACGCCGATGGAAACCCCCGACAGGGTCGAGAAGGCAAAACCGGTGTACATCAGCTGGTCGGCGAAGATGACGGTATCCTTCAGGCCTACCGTGCGATAGCAGTGGTTGATCAGCTTGGAGATCGCCTTCTTCTTCATCGACTGATTGACCACGTCGTACGACAGACCAGCCGGGACGACCTGGAACAACAGCGCACGACCGACGGTGGTGTCGACGATGCGGGTATTGCGAACCAGGCTGCCATCCTTCTGCTTGACGGTCTCGTTGATCCGCACCTTCACGCGAGCATGTAGCGACGCTTCGCCGCCACGGAACACCCGGTCGACTTCCTGCAGGTCGGCGAACACGCGACCCTCGCCCTTGGCATTCACCGCTTCGCGGGTCATGTAGTACAGACCCAGCACCACGTCCTGAGACGGCACGATGATCGGCTCACCGTTGGCCGGCGAGAGGATGTTGTTGGTCGACATCATCAGCGCGCGGGCTTCCAGCTGGGCCTCAAGGGTCAGCGGGACGTGCACGGCCATCTGGTCGCCGTCGAAGTCGGCGTTATAGGCAGCGCAAACCAGCGGATGCAGCTGAATCGCCTTACCTTCGATGAGCACCGGCTCGAACGCCTGGATACCCAGACGGTGCAGGGTCGGGGCACGGTTGAGCAGCACGGGATGTTCGCGGATGACTTCGGCGAGCACGTCCCAAACCTCGGGCAGCTCGCGCTCGACCATCTTCTTGGCCGCCTTGATGGTGGTGGCCATGCCGCGGGTTTCCAGCTTGCCGAAGATGAACGGCTTGAACAGCTCCAGCGCCATCTTCTTCGGCAGGCCGCACTGATGCAGGCGCAGGGTCGGGCCCACGGTGATCACCGAACGGCCGGAGTAGTCGACGCGCTTGCCGAGCAGGTTCTGGCGGAAACGGCCCTGCTTGCCCTTGATCATGTCGGCCAGGGACTTCAGCGGGCGCTTGTTGGAGCCGGTGATGGCACGGCCGCGGCGGCCGTTGTCCAGCAGAGCATCGACCGCTTCCTGCAGCATGCGCTTCTCGTTGCGCACGATGATGTCCGGCGCAGCCAGGTCGAGCAGGCGCTTCAGGCGGTTGTTGCGGTTGATCACCCGGCGGTACAGGTCGTTCAGGTCGGAGGTGGCGAAGCGGCCACCGTCCAGCGGCACCAGCGGGCGCAGGTCCGGCGGCAGCACCGGCAGCACGGTCAGCACCATCCACTCCGGCAGGTTGCCCGAGCCTTGGAAGGCCTCCATCAGCTTCAGCCGCTTGGACAGCTTCTTGATCTTGGTTTCCGAGTTGGTCTGCGGGATCTCCTCGCGCAGGCGGCCGATCTCGTGCTCCAGGTCGATCTGGTTGAGCAGTTCGCGAACCGCTTCGGCGCCCATGCGCGCGTCGAAGTCGTCGCCGAACTCCTCGAGGGCCTCGAAGTACTGTTCGTCGTTGAGCAGTTGGCCCTTCTCCAGGGTGGTCATGCCCGGATCGATCACCACGTAGCTCTCGAAATAGAGCACACGCTCGATGTCGCGCAGGGTCATGTCCAGCAGCAGGCCGATGCGGGACGGCAGCGACTTGAGGAACCAGATGTGGGCGACCGGCGAGGCCAGCTCGATGTGCGCCATGCGCTCGCGACGGACCTTGGCCAGGGCGACTTCCACCCCGCACTTCTCGCAGATCACGCCGCGGTGCTTCAGGCGCTTGTACTTGCCGCACAGGCACTCGTAGTCCTTCACCGGGCCGAAGATCTTGGCGCAGAACAGGCCGTCGCGCTCCGGCTTGAAGGTACGGTAGTTGATGGTCTCCGGCTTTTTTACTTCGCCAAAGGACCAGGAGCGGATCATCTCGGGCGAGGCCAGACCGATACGGATGGCATCGAACTCTTCGAGTTGACCCTGGTTTTTCAAAAGATTCAGCAAGTCTTTCAAGGCCTTTCCTCCTCACGGACCGGCGGCGGCCGGCTCACGCCGGGCGCCGCATGAGCGGTGCGTGGTTATTCGGTTTCCAGTTCGATGTCGATACCGAGCGAGCGGATTTCCTTGATCAGCACGTTGAAGGACTCGGGCATGCCGGCCTCCATGCGGTGATCGCCGTCCACGATGTTCTTGTACATCTTGGTACGACCGTTCACGTCATCCGACTTCACGGTGAGCATTTCCTGCAGGGTATAGGCGGCGCCATAAGCCTCCAGCGCCCAAACCTCCATCTCCCCGAAACGCTGACCGCCGAACTGCGCCTTGCCACCCAGCGGCTGCTGGGTCACCAGGCTATAGGAACCGGTGGAGCGTGCGTGCATCTTGTCGTCGACCAGGTGGTTCAGCTTGAGCATGTACATGTAACCGACGGTGGTCGGGCGCTCGAACTGGTTGCCGGTCCGACCATCGAACAGGCGCATCTGGCCGCTTTCCGGCAGATCGGCCAGCTTCAACATGGCCTTGATTTCGCTTTCCTTGGCGCCGTCGAACACCGGGGTGGCCATCGGCACGCCGCCGCGCAGGTTGTTCGCCAGGTCGACGATCTCGGTATCGCTCAGGGAGTCCAGCTCTTCCTCCTTGCGCCCGCCGATCTCGTTGTACACCTCGGCGAGGAACTGACGCAGCTCGGCGACCTTGCGCTGCTCCTCGAGCATCCGGTTGATCTTCTCGCCCAGGCCCTTGGCTGCCAGGCCCAGGTGGGTTTCGAGGATCTGCCCGACGTTCATCCGCGACGGCACGCCCAGCGGGTTGAGGACAATATCCACGGGAGTGCCGTTGGCATCGTGGGGCATGTCCTCGACCGGCATGATCACCGACACCACACCCTTGTTGCCGTGACGCCCGGCCATCTTGTCGCCCGGCTGGATACGGCGCTTGATGGCGAGATAGACCTTGACGATCTTCAATACGCCCGGCGCCAGATCGTCGCCCTGCTGCAGCTTGCGCTTCTTGTCCTCGAACTTGTCGTCGAGCAGCTGGCGGCGGTCGGACAGGTAGGCCTGGGCCTTTTCCAGTTGCTCGTTGAGCGCATCGTCAGCCATGCGCAGCTTGAACCACTGGCCATGCTCGAGCCCGTCGAGGACCTCGTCGCTGATTTCGGTGCCTTTCTTCAGGCCGGCCCCGCCTTCGCACATGGCGCCGACCAGAGCAGACCGCAGACGTTCGAAAGTCGCCCCCTCGACGATGCGGAACTCTTCGTTGAGGTCCTTGCGGATCTCGTCCAGCTGCATTTTCTCGATGGCCAGGGCACGGGAGTCGCGCTCGACGCCGTCACGGGTAAACACCTGGACGTCGATTACCGTACCCTTGGTGCCGGTCGGCACGCGCAGGGAGGTGTCCTTCACGTCGCTGGCCTTCTCGCCGAAGATCGCCCGCAGCAGCTTCTCTTCCGGGGTCAGTTGGGTTTCGCCCTTCGGGGTGACCTTGCCGACCAGGATATCGCCGGCCATGACCTCGGCACCGACGTAGACGATACCGGCCTCGTCCAGCTTGTTCAGCGCAGCCTCACCGACGTTCGGGATGTCCGCGGTGATCTCTTCCGGGCCGAGCTTGGTATCGCGCGCCACACAGGTCAGTTCCTGGATGTGGATGGTGGTGAAGCGGTCCTCCTGGACCACGCGCTCGGACAGGCAGATGGAGTCCTCGAAATTGAAGCCGTTCCAGGGCATGAACGCCACGCGCATGTTCTGCCCCAGGGCCAGCTCGCCCATGTCGGTGGACGGGCCGTCGGCCATGATGTCGCTGCGCGAGACCTTGTCGCCCTTGCTGACCAGCGGGCGCTGGTTGATGCAGGTGTTCTGGTTGGAGCGGGTGTACTTGGTCAGGTTGTAGATGTCCACACCGGCTTCGCCGGTCTCGACCTCATCGTCGTTGACGCGTACCACGATGCGGCTGGCGTCGACCGAATCGATCACCCCGCCACGACGGGCCACCACGCAGACGCCCGAGTCGCGTGCCACGTTGCGCTCCATCCCGGTACCCACCAGCGGCTTGTCGGCACGCAGGGTCGGCACGGCCTGACGCTGCATGTTCGACCCCATGAGGGCACGGTTGGCGTCGTCGTGCTCGAGGAACGGAATCAGCGAGGCAGCAACGGACACCACCTGACGCGGCGAGACGTCCATCAGGGTGACGTCTTCCGGCGCCTTGACGGTGAACTCGTTCAGGTGGCGGACGGCCACCAGCTCATCGATCAGCCGACCGCTCTCGTCCAGCGTCGCCGAAGCCTGGGCGATTACATGATCGGCCTCCTCGATGGCGGAAAGAAAGACGATCTGGTCGGTCACCTGCCCTTCCTTGACCACACGGTACGGGCTTTCCAGGAAGCCATACTGGTTGGTACGGGCATAGGCCGCCAGGGAGTTGATCAGACCGATGTTCGGACCTTCGGGGGTTTCGATCGGGCACACGCGGCCATAGTGGGTCGGATGCACGTCGCGCACTTCGAAGCCGGCGCGCTCGCGGGTCAGACCGCCCGGGCCGAGAGCGGAAACACGGCGCTTGTGGGTGATCTCCGACAACGGGTTGTTCTGGTCCATGAACTGCGACAGCTGGCTGGAGCCGAAGAACTCCTTGACCGCGGCAGCCACCGGCTTGGCGTTGATCAGGTCCTGCGGCATCAGGCCTTCGCTCTCGGCCATCGACAGGCGTTCCTTGACCGCGCGCTCGACGCGCACCAAGCCGACGCGGAACTGGTTCTCGGCCATCTCGCCGACGCAGCGTACGCGACGGTTGCCCAAGTGGTCGATGTCGTCGACGATGCCCTTGCCGTTGCGGATGTCGACCAGGGTCTTCAGCACGTCGACGATGTCTTCGCGGCTGAGCACACCCGGGCCTTCGATCTCTTCGCGGCCGATACGGCGGTTGAACTTCATGCGACCGACGGCGGACAGGTCGTAACGCTCGGCGCTGAAGAACAGGTTGTTGAACAGGGTTTCGGCGGCATCCTTGGTCGGCGGCTCGCCCGGGCGCATCATGCGGTAGATTTCGACCAGCGCTTCCAACTGGTTGGTGGTCGAGTCGATCTTCAGGGTATCGGAGATGAAAGGACCGCAGTCGATGTCGTTGGTGTAGAGGGTCTCGATGCGCACGACCTGGCCCTTGGCGATCTTCACCAGCAGCTCGGAGGTCAGCTCGCAGTTGCACTCGGCGATGATCTCGCCGGTGGACGGGTGCACGATGGCCTTGGCCGTGGTGCGGCCGCTGACATATTCCAGCGGGACGTCCAGCTCCTTGATGCCGGCCTTTTCCAGCTGGTTGATGTGACGGGCGGTGATGCGGCGCCCCTGTTCGACGATGACCTTGCCGGCGGCATCCTTGATGTCGAACGCGGCGATTTCGCCACGCAGGCGCTGCGGCACCAGCTCCAGGCTGAGGCCTTGAGGCGTCACATGGAATACGTTGGTGTCGTAGAAGATGTCCAGCACTTCTTCGGTGGTGTATCCCAGCGCACGCAACAGTACGGAGGCCGGCAGTTTGCGACGGCGGTCGATGCGGACGAACACGGCGTCCTTCGGGTCGAACTCGAAGTCGAGCCAGGAGCCACGGTAGGGAATGATGCGTGCGGAATACAGCAGTTTGCCGGAGCTGTGGGTCTTGCCACGATCGTGATCGAAGAACACCCCGGGGGAACGGTGCAACTGGGAAACGATTACGCGCTCGGTGCCGTTGACGATGAAGGTGCCGTTCTCGGTCATCAGGGGGATTTCCCCCATGTAGACTTCCTGCTCCTTGATGTCCTTGATCGCCTTGTTCGAGGACTCCTTGTCGAAGATGATCAGGCGCACCTTCACGCGCAGCGGTACCGCGAAGGTCACGCCTCGCAGCACGCACTCCTTGACGTCGAAGGCCGGCTCGCCCAGACGGTAGCCAACGTATTCCAGTGCAGCATTGCCGGAATAGCTGATGATCGGGAAAACGGACTTGAAGGCTGCATGCAAGCCAACGTCGCGGAGCCTGTCCTTGCTCGCACCGGCCTGCAGGAATTCGCGATAGGAATCCAACTGGATAGCCAGGAGATAAGGCACATCCATGACGTCCGGCAACTTGCTAAAGTCCTTGCGGATACGTTTTTTCTCAGTGTATGAGTAAGCCATCAGCGTTCCCCAGCTTGGTCACCTGCTTGTTTGGCCCCTCCGAAGGGAGCAGCCAGAAATCGTGCAGGCTCATTGCCTGCGCCACCTCTGAGGTGGTTGGTCATGGGTAGCGGCAGACAGGCAAGCCACCCATAACGGAAAAAGGCCGGTGGCTCCAGCCACCAGCCATCAGCCATGCGCGAAACGCGCAGGCCGTAGACGCAAGGTCGTCGCTTACTTGAGCTCGACTTTCGCGCCTGCTTCTTCCAGGGCTTTCTTGGCGGCCTCGGCCTCTTCCTTGGAAACGCCTTCCTTGACCACGCCCGGGGCACCGTCGACGACTGCCTTGGCTTCTTTCAGGCCCAGGGCGGTCAGTTCGCGGACGACCTTGATCACGTTCACCTTCTTGTCGCCGGCCTCGGTCAGGACGATGGTGAACTCGGTCTGCTCTTCAGCAACCGGGGCAGCGGCAGCCGGGCCGGCAGCCACGGCAGCAGCAGCAGTCACGCCGAACTTCTCTTCCATCGCCTTGATCAGTTCGACGATCTGCATGACGGACATTTCGGAAACGGCGTTGATGATGTCTTCGTTGGTCAGAGCCATGACTCTAATTCCTGTTATGGATAGATAGCCTTCTCGTGGCCATCAAAATTGAATATAAAATTGAAAAACGCTGGACGCCGATCAGGCAGCCACGCCTTCTTTCTGGTCGCGAATTGCCGCCAGGGTACGAGCCAGCTTGCTGGTAGCGCCCTGAATCACGCTCATCAGTTGTGCAACGGCTTCGTTGTAGGTCGGCAGAGTAGCCAGTACGTCGATCTGGTTGGCTGCGAGGAACTGCCCCTCAAACGCAGCGGCCTTGATCTCGAACTTGTCCTGACCCTTGGCAAACTCTTTGAAAATACGGGCCGCAGCGCCCGGATGTTCAGTGGAGAAAGCAATCAGGGTCGGGCCCTTGAACGCGTCGTTGAGGATCTCGAACTGAGTGCCTGCAACGGCGCGGCGGGCCAGGGTGTTACGCACGACTCGCACGTACACACCAGCCTCGCGGGCCTCTTTACGGAGTCCGGTCATCGCGCCGACGGTCACGCCGCGGGCATCAGCCACGACAGCGGACAGGGCAGCTTTGGCAGCCTCGTTGACTTCAGCGACGATGGCTTTCTTGTCTTCGAGTTTGATTGCCACGGGTTTACTCCTGGATGTTACCGTTTCGTCCAGCGGAGCCGGACGGCGCTTTGGTGTCTGATTCGGTACGAATCGGGAGCACCATCTGCGTAGGCTTGGGGTTTAAGGCTTGCGCCACCTACGGTCTTGGACAGCCCCCGCCAGGCAGGGACCCCAATAGTCGATGTGACGGACCCGCGCCCGCCACACTCCATTCTTTAGGCTTCCAGGGAAGCCTGGTCGATAACCAGCCCCGGCCCCATGGTCGTACTGAGCGTCACACGCTTGACGTAGACACCTTTGGAAGTGGACGGCTTCAGGCGCTTCAGATCGCTCAGCAGGGCTTCGACGTTCTGCCGCAGCTTGATCGGCTCGAAATCGACCTTGCCCACGGACGCGTGAATGATACCGTTCTTGTCGGTACGGAAACGTACCTGACCAGCCTTCGCGTTCTTCACGGCAGTGGCTACGTCGGGGGTCACAGTCCCCACCTTCGGGTTCGGCATCAGGCCGCGCGGACCGAGGATTTGACCCAACTGGCCAACGACGCGCATTGCATCCGGGGAGGCGATGACCACGTCATAGCTCAGATCGCCAGCCTTCATCTCGGCAGCCAGCTCGTCCATACCCACCTTGTCGGCACCAGCAGCCAAGGCAGCCTCGACAGCGGGCCCCTGAGTGAACACGGCAACGCGTACGCTCTTGCCGGTACCGTTCGGCAGCACGGTAGCACCGCGCACGACCTGATCGGATTTACGCGGATCAACGCCCAGATTGATGGCGATGTCGACAGATTCTTTGAACTTGATGGTGGACAGCTCTGCCAGCAGAGAAGCGGCTTCTTCGAAACCGTATTGCTTGCCTGCCTCTACCTTTGCAGCGATCGCCTTCTGGCGCTTGGTCAGCTTAGCCATTTACACACCCTCCACGTTCAGGCCCATGCTGCGCGCGGAACCGGCGATGGTACGCACAGCGGCTTCCAGGTCAGCAGCAGTCAGATCGGCCTTCTTGGCTTTGGCGATCTCCTCCAGCTGGGCACGATTAACAGTACCGACCTTCTGGGTGTTCGGGCGAGAGGAGCCACTGGTGATGCCGGCCGCCTTCTTCAGCAGAACAGATGCCGGGGTGCTCTTGGTCTCGAAGGTAAAGCTGCGGTCACTGTAGACAGTGATGATCACCGGAGTCGGCAGGCCGAGTTCCATGCCCTGGGTCCTGGCATTGAACGCCTTGCAGAACTCCATAATATTCACGCCGTGCTGGCCTAAGGCCGGACCGACCGGCGGCGACGGGTTGGCCTGACCTGCCTTTACTTGCAGCTTGATATAAGCCTGAATCTTCTTAGCCATGCAAAACTCCAGTTACGGGTTCGAACGCCCTGAGGCTCCCCTGTTGCTTTCGCGATTGCCCCAGTGACGACAAAACCCCGCAGCCTGCGACTGCGGGGTGTGGGGCGATTCCATCAGCTACGCCTTTTCGACTTGGCTGAACTCCAGCTCCACGGGCGTGGAGCGACCGAAAATGAGCACCGCCACTTGGATGCGGCTCTTTTCGTAATTGACCTCTTCCACAACTCCATTGAAGTCGGCAAAAGGACCATCAATAACGCGAACCACTTCACCTGGTTCAAACAGAGTCTTCGGCTTAGGCCGGTCACCGCTGTCGGCTACTCGACGCAGAATAGCCTCGGCCTCTTTGTCGGTGATCGGAGCAGGCTTGTCAGCAGTACCACCGATAAAGCCCATGACGCGAGGAGTGTCTTTGATCAGGTGCCACGTCGCCTCGTTCATCGCCATTTGTACTAGCACGTACCCTGGAAAGAACTTTCGCTCACTTTTCCTTTTTTGGCCGTTTCGCATCTCCACCACTTCTTCGGTGGGAACCAAAATCTCGCCAAACTGATCTTCCATCCCAGCAAGCTTGACTCGTTCGATCAGCGAGCGCATCACATGCTTTTCGTAGCCCGAATAGGCGTGAACGACGTACCAACGCTTAGCCACGATGCACCTTTAACCAACGATCATGGAGACCAGCCAGCCGAGCAGAGAATCGAGCCCCCACAACAGCAGCGCCATCACCAGAACAACGGCGACCACGATCAGCGTGGTCTGCGTTGTCTCTTGACGGGTCGGCCAGACAACCTTGCGAATTTCGGCACGCGCTTCTTTCACCAGAACGAAAAAAGCCTGCCCCTTGCTGGTCTGCAACGCAATGAAAGCCGCGACAAAGGCCAAAACCAACAATGCAACGACGCGATACAGAATCGACTCACTGGAGTATAGCTGATTGCCAACCACACCCACCGCAACCAAGGCCACCACCACGAGCCACTTTACCAGATCAAAGCGAGACTCTTTAGCTTCAGCCTTGGCATTCATCCGAGATGATCCTATGAAATAAAAGCCAGAAACCACTCTGGAATCTGGCAGGCCAGGAGGGAATCGAACCCCCAACCTGCGGTTTTGGAGACCGCCGCTCTGCCAATTGAGCTACTGGCCTATAACCCTTAAGAGGCCGGCTATTATGCCAACCCTGAATACAAACATCAAGAACTTACTCGATGATCTTGGCAACCACGCCGGCGCCAACGGTACGACCGCCTTCGCGAATGGCGAAGCGCAGACCGTCTTCCATGGCGATCGGAGCGATCAGGGTGACGACCATCTTGATGTTGTCACCCGGCATCACCATTTCAACGCCTTCCGGCAGTTCGCAGTTGCCGGTCACGTCGGTGGTACGGAAGTAGAACTGCGGACGGTAGCCCTTGAAGAACGGCGTGTGACGACCACCCTCTTCCTTGGACAGCACGTACACTTCGGCTTCGAACTTGGTGTGCGGCTTGATGGTGCCCGGCTTGGCCAGAACCTGGCCGCGCTCCACGTCTTCACGCTTGGTACCGCGCAGCAGGGCGCCGATGTTCTCGCCAGCACGACCTTCGTCGAGCAGCTTGCGGAACATTTCCACGCCGGTGCAGGTGGTCTTGGTGGTCGGACGGATACCGACGATTTCCACTTCCTCGCCCACCTTGACGATGCCGCGCTCGACACGGCCAGTCACCACGGTGCCGCGACCGGAGATCGAGAACACGTCTTCGATCGGCATCAGGAACGGCTGGTCGATGGCACGCACCGGCTCCGGAATGTAGGAGTCCAGGGTTTCCACCAGCTTGCGTACGGCGGAAACGCCGATGCCGTTGTCGTCCTTGCCTTCCAGGGCCATCAGGGCAGAACCGGTGACGATCGGAGTGTCGTCGCCCGGGAAGTCGTAGGTGGAGAGCAGATCGCGCACTTCCATCTCGACCAACTCCAGAAGCTCGGCGTCATCGACCATGTCGGCCTTGTTCAGGAACACGACGATGTAGGGAACACCTACCTGACGGGAGAGCAGGATGTGCTCGCGGGTTTGCGGCATGGGGCCATCGGCGGCCGAACAGACCAGAATTGCGCCGTCCATCTGGGCAGCACCGGTGATCATGTTCTTCACATAGTCGGCGTGACCAGGGCAGTCAACGTGCGCATAGTGACGAATGGCGGAATCGTACTCAACGTGGGAAGTGTTGATGGTGATACCGCGGGCCTTTTCTTCCGGAGCGTTGTCGATCTGGTCGAATGCGCGAGCGGAGCCACCCCAAGTCTCGGAGCAGACCTTGGTCAACGCAGCAGTCAGAGTGGTCTTGCCATGGTCCACGTGACCAATGGTGCCAACGTTGACGTGCGGTTTGTTACGTTCGAATTTTTCCTTAGCCATCGACAAGCCCACCCCACACAAAACACACCAAAAAACAAAGGCAGATAAATTCATATCTGCCTTTTTAAGTTGGAGCTCATGAGCGGATTTGAACCGCTGACCTCACCCTTACCAAGGGTGTGCTCTACCAGCTGAGCTACATGAGCATAACCATGTCAACACAATACACCTGGAGCGGGTAGCGGGAATCGAACCCGCATCATCAGCTTGGAAGGCTGAGGTTCTACCACTGAACTATACCCGCCTAACCGTACAGGCCTAGGCATGAAATCTGGTGGAGGGGGAAGGATTCGAACCTTCGAAGTCTGCGACGTCAGATTTACAGTCTGATCCCTTTGGCCACTCGGGAACCCCTCCGAAACATGGTGACATGATGTCATGTCACCAACCGACTGTCAAGAGTTTTTCTTTAAAAAACTTGAGCTTAGCTCAAATTGACTGTCACTTTTACCACAAGGCACTTTGATTGCCGCGTGAAAGCGGGCGTAATTCTATTCAAACCGTACAGTGCCTGCAAGCCCCCCCCGCACGCTTTTCGCTGATACTGTAGCCTTGGGAAGGATCTAGTGAGAACCTCCATTAAGCCCTCATCAAACAACCAGGTGCTTTCGGGCGCGATCTCCACCCCGTAATCCCGCCGCGTCCGAGGCAGCTCGCGCATTGCAGGCTCATAGCCAGCCTTCCTGAAACGCTGTATCGCAGCCTCCGCTGACTCACTGCGAGAAAAAACCCCCAGCGAGATTCCATTAACCAAGTCCCCCTGGGTAATGACATAGCTATCTATTTTTTTTACTTGCAGCTCCTTTAGCTGGATCAGGGATGCTTGGCGTGAGGATAATGGTGGCAAGTACAACCAGTACTCCATTGCTACAACACGCTCAATCAGTTCTACCTTGGAGCGAATATCGAGACTCAGCAGTCGCTGCATGACCTGACGCCCCTGCTCCTCAGACTGAACCCCCGCTAGAAATAGACACTCATCTTTCTTTGGCCTACCTACCGGCTCACGTGCTCCAACCTTCGACTCAGCGACAAGTTGGATTCCTTGAGTCACCTCTCGAGGCGGGTCTTGAGCCAAGACCTCATTCAAACCCTGAGAGGCCGCCCCTCCCCGCCCCCAATAAAATAGATTTAACACCAGCAATAAGAGAAAAAGCCAGCGCATGCACAACCTCAAGAAGGAATCGGGCAAGCGATGGCAAGCCCGATGAAAATCAAATCGGGTACGACCCTAACTTGGGGCAGAACATCGATGACAGCGGGGGCATCTCCACCAGTCAAAAAGACATCATAATCGCTTCCCCAATATGCCATTGCCAACTCTACTTGAGAGCGCACAAACCCCTTCAGCATCAGTACACATCCACGCTCAACCGCATCAGCCGTAGAACACCCCGGCGTAAGCTGCTCCATCATGAAATCACTGGCTGCGGCAGTATCATAGCGGATACGTCTGGTGTGACTTCGCAGTTGACTACGCAACAGAGGCAGTCCCGGACAGATAAATCCACCTTTGTGTTCACCATCGGCAGCAACAAAATCCGCCGTTACCGCAGTCCCCAAATCCAGAACCAGGCAGGCCTTGCTCGAGAGATGGCGCGCTGCGACAACAGCCATCCACCTATCAAGCCCCAAACTCCCATGATCCACATATCCGTTACGAACGCCCGCCGTGCAGGGTGCGGATCGAGCAGTCTGCACATGAAGACCCAAGCGTTGGATAAGACGCATCTCAAGGCAAGCAGTTTCTTCATCACTGCGCACACTGACCATGCGACAGTGGCGCAGTTCATGGTGTGCCCGAGCATCCTCCAGGGCAGAAAATAGCTCCTCGGCTGACTCCGCCACTCCGCTCAAGAGCACTTGGGAGGCTGCGCCAATGATTCTCCATTTTATAAAGCTGTTGCCACAGTCAAGCTCGATGATCATCACGCAACCTCAAGCTGATCTCACCACCACTGTATCGCTGCTCTACTCCATTCACACTCAAGCGCAGTGCCCCCACATGATCAACGCCCAAGACCACACCATCGATTCGCTGCGCCCCCGCAATCAATACCACCTCACACCCTTGCCATAAGTGGTTTAACTCCCACTCTTTTTGAAGCGCAACGAATCCTGACTCCGCATGTCGCACCAAATACTCGCGCAACTTCAGGCACAACTCATAGACAAAGCAATTACGATCAATATAACTCTGGAGTTCTAACTTCATTGAAGTCCAAGGCTGCTCAATACAACCCTCACCGTCCATATTGACATTAACGCCAACCCCCACAACAACATGGCACACATCCGCAGGATCACCTGTCAGCTCCAAGAGAACTCCCGCTATTTTTCTCCCTTGCACCAAAACATCATTCGGCCACTTCAAACCAACCCCACTAACGCCTGATGCTCGCAATGCCTGCATCACCGCCAACCCTATTACGAGACTCAAGCCTTCTAACTGGCGGGCTCCCTTCTGAATTCGCACCACCAGACTCAAATAAATATTTTCCCCGAACGGACTCTGCCAGATACGCCCGCGCCTCCCTCTTCCAGCAGTCTGCCTTTCAGCCAAAATTAGAAATGGGGGCTCCACTCCTTTTTCCAGCAGCCTAATTGCCTCTGTATTCGTTGAGCCCAGCGACTCATAAATATGAAAAGGATAAACATCAGACAAACCTTTTTTAGCCAGCGCCATATCACCTAACAGCACTATTGGTCTAGCCAGTTGATAACCACGGCCTCGAACCCGATTCAGCTCCACTCCAAACTCGGACTCCAAACGCCGTACCTGTTTCCATACAGCACTTCGACTGATACGAAGTGCTTGTCCGATTGCCTGACCTGAATGGAAATGGCCATCTTGAAGGAGCTTTAATAAAGTCAGCATTAGAGGCCCCACCTCAGCATGAGGCCAGCATCATAGCGGGTGGGCTTGCCCCTATCAAACCAGGCACCGGAGCCCTGAACTGCTCCAGCACAAAACCTCAGCGTATTTTTCCCAGCTGGAACTCGGCCACCGACTCAAACCATTTATCGATTTATCGATGAACACCTTGATGCTTATGGGGGCATAGCCGATCTGCAAGGTGCTGTCGATCAACCTCATCGAGGCACTACAGCCATCCAGCCCTACAGGACAGAGCCAATGAAGGCCTGGATTCGCCCGGCCAAGCAAAAACCCCCGAGCCGTGTCCGGCTCGGGGGTCTGCAATAGGCGCTTGACGATGACCTACTCTCGCATGGGGAAACCCCACACTACCATCGGCGATGCGTCGTTTCACTGCTGAGTTCGGG
>Ga0209800_10000534_pt1 | contig 57007 bp, 66 predicted proteins | sample Higcelweek8metaG_FD_187174 | JGI IMG/M metagenome (GOLD analysis project Ga0209800, IMG submission 187174) | Freshwater pond sediment microbial communities from the University of Edinburgh, under environmental carbon perturbations - High... | ecosystem: Environmental > Aquatic > Freshwater >...
CCTGGCCAAACCTGACGAGATCACCGAGCAGGACATTGAGGCCTACTATAAGGCCAACCCCAAGGCCTTCGAGCGTCCCGAGTCCGTCGAGGTCCGGCATCTGCTGATCATGTTGCCCCCGGACGCCCCTGAGGCTGAGGTCAAGGCCGCCGAGGCCAGAATGGCCGATCTGGCCGCCAAGCTGCGCAAGGGGGAGGATTTCGCCTCGCTGCTGCCCAAAGATCCCGCCTCCGGCGACAATCTCATGGGCGAAGACTATGCCTGGCTGTCGCGCGGCGCCTTGCCCCAGGAATTCAAATCCTTCGAGGATGCCGCCTTCGGCCTGGAAAAGGGCAAGGTTAGCGAGCCGCTGCGCACCACCGTGGGCCTGCATGTCCTGGAGATCCGGGAGAAGCGCCCGGCCGGCGCCGCCCCCCTGGCCGACGTCAAAGACGAGATCAAGGGCGTTTTGGCCGAAGAGCGCGCCGCCGACCGCCTGACCAAGGTCATGGACACCATTCAGGACAAGGTCGTGGCTGGCGTCGATCTGGCCAAGGCCGCTGAAGAAGAAGGCCTTTCCATCGGCCAGACCCCGCTTTTCGCCAAGGATATGCCCCCTGCCAATCTCAAGCTGGCCCCCCAGGCCCTGGAAACCCTCTTCGGCCTGTCCCAGGGCGGGACCACCGACACCCCCCTGACCACCCAGGATGGATTCCTGGTGGCCAAGGTTACGGAACTCAAGCCCGCCGCCGTGGCCCCGCTGGAGCAGGTCAAGGACCGCATTGTGGCCGAACTGGTGGAAAAGGACGCCCTGGTCAAAGCCAAGGAAGTCGCCGAGGCCGCCGCCACGGACATGAAGACCCCCGAGGGCGTGGCCAAGGTGCTGGCCGAATACAAGGCCAAGATCGCCCTGTCCCAGCCGTTCACCCGCCAGGGATTCATTCCGGGACTGGGCATGGTGCCGCCGCTGGTCAAGGCCGCTTTCGATCAGAAATCCACTGACTGGCTGCCCCAGGTCTTCGCCGTGTCCGACGGCTTCGTGCTGGCCCGGCCCGAAAAACGCATCGAGCCCGATCCCGCCGCCTGGAACGCCGATAAGGACAAGTGGATGCAGTCGCTTCTGCAGTCCAAGCAAAGCGAACTGTTTCGCGCCTACCTGACCACCATTCAGGAGCAGGCCAAAATCGAGATGGTCAACGCCGATATCCTTGGCCCCCGTCCCGGCGGCGACGCCGCTGCGGCGCAATAGGGCAAAATGGTGTGGGGGGCGCTGCCCCCCACGCCCCCCGGCAGGGGGCTTAGCCCCCTGCACCCCATATATGCGGCCCCCTGGCCGACGCGGAAGCGTCGGCCAGGGGGCCGCAACGATTTGGGCGCACGGACTGCCTCCCCTACCCATGGCTTTCCGTGGTCGCGTTTCCCGGCGCGTAGCGCCGGGAAACGCGACCACGGGGCCAAGGGGTCCGGGGGGAATGATTCCCCCCGGGCGGGGTCCGGGGCGGCAGCCCCGGGAGGGCGGAGATCGGAATAGGATGCGAGTAGGGATGAAAAAGATTTTCAACAAGAAAATGCGCTGTGGGCAAAAATTGTGGAGAAAGGGGGTTTGTTTGTGATTTCTTGGGGGTGGCGACTCATGTTGTGCAGAACTCACTAATGGGGGCGGATGGACCGTCTATACAAAGCATCGTGGCGGGACTATAAAGCTGCCTGTAATGGACGTGGCCGTGGGGAGTCGGCGCGGGCCGTGTTTTTCCTGCCTTTTCAATATATTCGAGATATGCCTGTGAGCGCGAATTCCGTTTGGAGCCAGATTCGGGGTCTGGAGCCGTTGTCCTTGTGCGATTGGCCGGGCCGCATGAGCGCCGTGGTTTTTTTAGGCGGCTGCAACCTGCGCTGCCCGCATTGCCACAATGCCGGTCTGGCCTGGCATCCAGACTGGTATCTGCCGATCGAGCCCGCCGATCTGGGCAAATTTTTCGCAGCCCGGGGGCCGTGGCTGGACGGCATTGTGGTCACGGGCGGCGAGCCGACGCTCAATGCGGACCTGCCGGAGCTTGTGGCCGCGCTTGGGGCGTTCGGGCCGCCAGTAAAGGTGGACACCAACGGCATGCGTCCGGAGATGGTGACGGCGGTGCTGGGGCATGCGCCGGGCGTTCGGTTTTCCGTGGACGTGAAGGCCCCGTATGAGAAATATCCCCTGGTGACCGGGAACGCGGTGACGGCGGACGAGGCCCGGGAGAATCTGCGGGTCATTTTCGAGATAGCCAAGGAATATCCGGAATCGTTCAAGTTTCGGACGACCCTTGTGCCTGAGCTTTGCGAGGCGGACGTGCAGGAGATCAGGGAGGTGATGCTGCCGTCCGGATTTGAATTGACCGTTCAAGCATACGTGCCGCCCAAGGCGCGTGGGGAGGAGAAGGTCCATGCCCACTCGAATTCGAAAACGCGACGGCTGCCAGGAAACCTGGTCCACGGAGCGCATCGCCCTGGCCATCTTAAAGGCCCTCAAGGCCAGCGGCATCCAAGACCCGCTTTTGGCGAGGCGGTTGGCGCATAAGGTCGACGCCAAGCTTGAGGACCTCGATGTTCCCGAGCAGGAGCAGGTCCAGGATCAGGTGGAGCAGGTGCTCATGGAGTCGCGCCTTTTTGGCGTGGCCAAGCGCTACATCATCTACCGCGAAAAAAGGCGTGAGTTGCGCGAGCAAAAAGCCGCCTACCTGGACATCAAGGACGTCATCGACAACTACCTGAGCAAGGCCGACTGGCGCGTGGCCGAAAACGCCAACATGTGCCATTCGTTCCAGGGGCTCATGCTGCATCTGTCGGGCACGGTCCAGGCCAGATACGCCCTGGAGAAATATCCCGAAGAGGTCCGCGCCGCCCATGAGCACGGCTATTTCCACATCCACGACCTGTCGTTCGGGCTGGCCGGGTATTGCGCCGGATGGAGCCTCAAGGATCTTTTGCTGGAGGGCTTCAACCTGGAGGGCCGCTCCTGCGCGGGCCCGGCCCGGCACTTCGACTCCGCCCTGGGGCAGATGGTCAATTTCCTGGGCACGCTGCAAAACGAATGGGCCGGGGCCCAGGCCTTCAACAACGTGGACACCTATCTGGCCCCGTTTATCCGCCACGACAAGCTTTCGTACAAGCAGGTGCGCCAGGCCGTGCAAAAATTCGTGTTCAACCTGAACACCACCTCGCGCTGGGGCGGCCAGAGTCCGTTCACCAACCTGACCTTCGATCTGGCCCCGCCCAAGCATCTGGCCAATGAGGCGGTGATCGTCGGCGGCAAGCTCTTGGACAGCGTGCACGGCGACTACGCCGTGGAGATGGAGATGTTCAACCGGGCCTTCCTGGACGTCATGTCCCAGGGAGACTATCATGGCCGCATCTTCTCCTTCCCCATCCCCACCTACAACATCACCAAGGATTTCCCCTGGGAGACGCCCATCGGGACCAAGCTTTTGGAGCTGACGGCCAAGTATGGCGCGCCGTATTTCCAGAACTTCATCAATTCCGACCTAAGCCCCGAGGATGTGCGGTCCATGTGCTGCCGGTTGCAGATGGACCTGCGCGAGCTGCGCAAAAAAGTCGGCGGGCTTTTCGGCGCGGGCGACCTGACCGGGTCGGTTGGCGTGGTGACGCTCAACCTGCCCAAGCTGGCCTTTTTGGCCCAGGGCGAGGAGGATTTCCTCGATCTGGTTGCGGAATACGCCGATCTGGCCAAGACGGCCCTGGAATTCAAGCGCAAGCTCATTAACGACAACCTGGAACGGGGCATGTTCCCCTGGACCAGGCGGTATCTCACCAACGGCTTCAAGGGCCATTTCTCCACCATCGGTCTGGTGGGCGGCCACGAGGCCTGCCTGAACCTCCTGGGCAAGGGCATCGAGACCGACGCCGGGGTTCGGCTCATGACCCGGACGCTCAACCACCTGCGCGAGTTGACTTCGGGCTACCAGGAGGAGACCGGCAGCCTCTACAACCTGGAGGCCACTCCGGCCGAGGGCACCAGCTACCGGCTGGCCAAGATCGACAAGTCGCTTTATTCGGACATCCGGGCCTCGGGCAACGGCACGCCGTATTATACGAACTCCACCACCCTGCCCGTGGGGCTGTCGACCGACGTCATCTATTCCCTGGAGCACCAGAACAAGCTCCAGCCGCTGTATACCGGCGGCACGGTGTTCCACACCTACCTGGGCGAGGCCGCGACCGACCTTGAGGCCCTGCGGGCGTTTATCATCAAGGCCTTCACCATGACCAAGATTCCCTACCTGTCGATTACGCCGACGTTTTCCATTTGCAAGAAGCACGGCTATATCCATGGCGAACACTTCGAATGCCCGGACTGCGGCGAACCCGCCGAGGTCTATACCCGCATCGTGGGCTACTACCGGCCCGTGTCCCAGTGGAACAAGGGCAAACAGGCGGAGTATGTGGACCGGGTGATGTTCGAGGGCGTCGATTGCATGTGCGGCGGCTGATCCGTCTCGCACACGATGACATGACGCGGGGGAGGGCTTGGGTCCTCCCCCGTTTTTTTGCGTCCGGGGCCTAATCGCTTCAGATTGTGAAGCGATTATGATGGGGAATCGCTTCACGGGAAATCAAAACGCTGTACCGGCGGATCGCACGGGCTTGCCGAGGCGCCCACGGCGAGTCCCCGGGTGAGCGGGAGCGAAGACGGCCGCGCTGGCGAACCGTCGATTCTCACGGCCTGCTCCCTGTCAACGCCTTGTGCCTCGGGGCCGTCTCGGCTACGGTGCCGGGCAAAGGATCACCCTCCCAAAACGTCATGCCCGATCAGCGCAAAGCCACCTTCCACGGCCTTCTGGCCGTGCTCATGTGGTCCACGGTGGCCTCGGCCTTCAAGCTGTCGCTGCGCCACATGGACCCGGTGCAGCTCCTTTTGTATTCCAGTCTGGCCTCAGCGGCGTGCCTGGGCGTGATTCTGGTTGCGCAGGGCCGTCTGGGCCTGGTCCTGGCCATGACCCGGCGCCAGTATATTCGCTCGATCCTGCTTGGGGCGGTCAACCCCTTTCTCTACTATCTCATCCTTTTTGCAGCCTATGACCGGTTGCCCGCGCAACTGGCCCAGCCCATCAACTACACCTGGGCCATCACCCTGACGCTTCTGTCCATCCCTCTGCTCAAGCAAACAATCAGCCGCCGCGACCTTGCCGCCGTCTTCGTGGGCTACGCCGGGGTGCTGGTCATCTCGACGAGGGGCGACGTCGCAGGGTTGCATATGGAAAGCCCGCTGGGCGTCGGGCTGGCGCTTGTGTCCACCGTGGTCTGGGCGCTATTTTGGATTGTCGGCGCCAAAGACGACCGCGATCCCGTGGCCGGGCTGTTTTTGAATTTTGCGGCCTCGCTGCCCATGACCCTTGCGGTCTGCCTCTGCACGTCGGGCCTTGCGCCGCGAAGTCCGCTCGGGTTTCTCGGCGCGGCCTACGTGGGCGTCTTCGAGATGGGGCTGGCATTCACCCTGTGGCTGTCGGCCATGAAAAACGCCGCCAACACGGCCCGCATCGCCAATCTCATCTTTTTGTCGCCCTTTTTGTCCCTGGTGTTTATCCACTTCGTGGTGGGCGAGGCCATTTTGCCCTCCACCTTTGCCGGGCTTGTCCTGATCATGGCCGGGCTGGCCATCCAGCGCACGGCCAGGGCGCACTAAGCCCTCCGAACCCTCTTGCCCCGAAAAGACCCATGCCCCCAAAAAAAGCCTTTCAGTGTTCCATCCTTCCCGGCGGCCCGACCGTAATCACCGAACGCATGCCCTCGCTGCGCACCGCAAGCCTGGGCATCTGGATTCCCGCCGGGGCGCGGCACGAAACCCGCGACCAGGAGGGTATGGCCCATTTCTGGGAGCATATGGCCTTTAAGGGGACCGCCGCCCGTACGGCCCGGCAGATCGCCCTGGAGCTCGACCTCCTGGGCGGGCTGGCCGACGCCTACACCTCCCGGGAGCACACCTGTTTCTCCATCCGGGTGGCCGCCGACCATCTGGCCACGGGCCTGGACATCCTGGCCGACATCGCCCTGCGGCCATGCCTTGATCCGGAAGAGACGGTCCGTGAAAAAGACGTCATCCTTCAGGAGATCGGCATGGTGGAGGACACCCCGGACGACAAGCTCCTGGAGTCGCTGTGGGAGGCGGCCTGGGATGACCGGTCCATGGGCCATCCCATCGCCGGCACGGCCGAGGGCGTGGCCGCCTTTGCGCCCGACGGCCTGTGGGCCTGGCGGGCCGCCCATTACCGCCCCGAAACCATGGTGGTGGCGGCGGCCGGGGCCGTGGACCACGCGGCCCTGGCGGACCTGACGGCCCGGGCCTTCGAGGGGATCGTCCCGACTTCGTCCCCCGTTTCGCCCGCGTCGCCTCTTGTGGTCCCGGCCTTTCGGGCAGGGACCCTGTCGCTGGTCCGCGACGTGGAGCAGACGCATGTGGCCCTGGGCTTCCCATCGCCAGGCGCCGCCGCCGACGGTCGCTTCGCCCGGGCCGCGTTGTGCACGATCCTTGGCGGCAATATGTCGTCGCGGCTTTTCCAGGAGGTGCGCGAGAAGCGTGGGCTGGCCTACGCCGTCTCTAGCGACTTGAACATCCTGGCGGATGCCGGGCTTCTGGAGATCCACGCCGCCGTGGACCCGGGCCGGGTGGACGAGCTGCTTTCCGTGGTGCGCGGCGAATGCGCCGCCCTGGCCGCCGGGGGCGTGACCCGGGACGAGCTTCGCCATGTGCGTGAGCACCTGCGCGGGCTATTGCTCCTGGGGGCCGAATCCACTGAAAACCGCATGGTGCGGCTGGCCAAGAACCACATGCTTTTCGGCCGCCACATTCCCTTGTCCGAGACGGCGGCCAAGGTCGCGGCCATTCCCCTGGAGGCCGTGAACGAGGCGGCCCGGTCGCTCCTTAATCCGGCCCGTGCCGTCGTGGGCGTGCTTGGCCAACATATCGAACCATCCTGGCTTGAAGGAGCGCCGTCATGACCGCCCATGCCTTCGAAGTCGGCCCGGGCCGCCTGCATTTCATCGTCGCCGACATCACCACGCTTGATGTGGACGCCGTCGTCAACGCCGCCAACCCGTCCCTGGCCGGAGGCGGCGGCGTGGACGGGGCCATCCACCGCGCCGCCGGGCCGAAACTCTTGGCCGCCTGCCTGGACATCGTGCGCCAAAACGGCCCCCTGCCCACAGGACAGGCCGTGGCCACGCCCGGCTTCGGCCTCCCGGCCGCCCACGTCATCCATACCGTGGGGCCTGTCTGGCGCGGCGGCAGGCATAACGAACAGGCCCTTTTGGCCTCGGCCTACCGGCAAAGCCTCGTCGCGGCCCAGGCCCTCGGAGCCGCCCGCGTGGCCTTCCCGGCCATAAGCTGCGGGGCCTACGGATTCCCCGTGGAGTTGGCCGTGCCCACGGCCTTGCGCACCCTGCGGCAAGGACTTATGGATGCCCTGGTGACAGAGGTCACCATGTGCCTGTTTTCCGATCACGCCCTGAACGTGTGGCGTGAGGCGTGGGGGGCTCTGCCCCCCACCCACCCGGCAGGGGACTAAGTCCCCTTGTATCTTAAATGGGTCGGGTAAGCCGTGTCGCGCGCCAGTTCCGGTCCGGTCAGCTTCGCCGCCCGGACCGGAACCGGCGCGAAACCACAGGTTGCACGAACTTCGGCCCTGGCCGGGAGGCGCATGCCCCGCATGGAACCCGCGTTTCCGGGTCGTGGCCCGGGCAGCAAAGCTGCCGGGGCCACGACCCGGTGACGGGGGGGCCGGGGGAAATGATTTCCCCCGGGCGGGGTCCGGGGCGGCAGCCCCGGTTCTATATGGAGGAGTCATGGACATACGCGGGACGACGATATTGGCGGTGCGCGACGCGCATGGCGTGGCCGTGGCCGGCGACGGGCAGGTGACGTTCGGGCAGGCCGTGGCCATGAAGCACGGGGCCAGGAAGGTGCGTCGGCTTTACAAGGACCGGGTGATCGTGGGCTTTGCCGGGGCTACGGCGGACGCGTTCACGCTTTTTGAGCGGTTCGAGGCCAAGCTTGAGGAATATGGCGGCAATCTGGTGCGCGCCAGCGTGGAGCTGGCCAAGGAATGGCGCAAGGACAAGTATCTGAGGCGATTGGAGGCCATGATTATCGTGGCCGACGCCGAAAACGTGCTGGTCTTAAGCGGCACCGGCGACGTGATCGAGCCTGACGACGGCCTGACGGCGATAGGATCGGGCGGGCCGTACGCCCTGGCTGCGGCCCGGGCTCTGGCCCGGGAGACGGATTTGTCCGCGCGGGAGATCGCGGAAAAGGCCATGGCCATTGCGGCTGAGTTGTGCGTTTATACGAATGACCGGGTGACCATTGAGACGTTGGAGAAGAAATAAGGCGCGCGGTCCGTCGCGCGTTTCCCGAAGAAAGGCCTTACGCGCCGCGCTTGTGACGCGGATACTTTGCATAACGACACGGGCCGCCTGGAGCGGCTGTGGAGACATGATGGAGAGCATGACCCCTCGCGAGATCGTGGCGGAGCTGGACAAGTACATCATCGGCCAGAACCAGGCCAAGCGCATGGTGGCCATCGCCATGCGCAACCGCTGGCGCAGGCGGCGCATCGACCCGGTCCTTCGCGACGAGATCGCGCCCAAAAACATCCTGATGATCGGCCCAACCGGCGTGGGCAAGACCGAGATCGCCCGCAGGCTGGCCAAGCTTGCCGGGTCGCCCTTTTTCAAGGTCGAGGCCACCAAGTTCACGGAGGTCGGCTATGTGGGCCGCGACGTGGAGTCCATGGTGCGCGACCTGATGGAGATCGGGGTGAATCTGGTGCGCCGGGAGGAGATGGAGCGGGTCAAGGAGCGGGCCGAGAGAAACGCCGAGGAGCGGCTTTTGGACCTGCTTTTGCCCAAGCCCGGGCCGCGCTATTCCCCCACCGGGGCCATGGAGATGCCCGAGGCCCTGGATGCGGGCGGCGAGGAGCGGCCTGCGTCCGCCGAGGCCGGTCCGGGATCGGCCACCCGGGAGAAGCTGCGCAGGCTCTTCCGGGACGGGGCGCTTGACGACCGTTCGGTGCAGGTGGAGGTGTCCGCACCCTCGCCGCAGGTGGAGATCATGGCCATGCCGGGCATGGAGGACATGGGCGTCCAGTTCAAGGACATGCTGGGCAAGATGTTTCCGTCCCGCAAGAAGACCCGGAGCATGCGGGTGCGCGAGGCGTATGACATCCTGCTCCAGGAGGAAAGCGAGCGGCTGGTGGACATGGACAAGGTCGCTGAGGCGGCCAAGGAGCGGGTGGAGCAGACGGGCATCATCTTCATCGACGAGATCGACAAGATCTGCGGCGGCCGCCAGGGCTCCGGGCCGGACGTGTCCCGGGAGGGGGTGCAGCGCGACCTGCTGCCCGTGGTCGAGGGCTGCACCGTCAATACGAAATACGGCATGGTGCGCTCGGACCATGTCCTTTTCATCGCGGCCGGGGCGTTTCATTTCTCCAAGCCCTCGGATCTGGTGCCGGAGCTTCAGGGCCGGTTTCCCTTGCGGGTGGAGCTGACGGCGCTTACGGCCGAGGATTTCCACCGCATCCTCACCGAGCCCAAAAACGCGCTCACGGTGCAGTACACGGAGCTTTTAAAGACCGAGGGAGTGGCCCTGACGTTCACGCCGGAGGCCCTTTTGGAAGTGGCGGACTTCGCCCGCAAGGTCAACGAGGAGACGGAGAATATCGGGGCCAGGCGGCTTTATACCATCATGGAGAAGATATTGAGCGACCTGTCGTTTGAGGCCTCGGAGCTGTCCGGGCAGGCCGTGGTGGTGGACCGGGACTACGTGCGCGGCAAGCTTTCGGACGTCTCCGAGGACCGGGACCTGTCGCGGTACATCCTGTAGCGTGCGACGCTCGAAAACACGACATCGTATATGATTGCAGAATACCGGCGTGCCGTTTCCGGGACGCGACACCAGGGGGAACAAGCATGATCTGCGACAGCGAACACGAAAAGGCCAGGCTGCTTCTGGAGGCCCTGCCGTACATTCGCGACTTCTACGGCAAGACCATCGTCATCAAATACGGCGGCCACGCCATGGTGGACGAGGATCTGAAGAAGACCTTCGCCCTAAACGTCCTTTTGCTCAAATACGTGGGCATCAACCCGGTCATCGTGCACGGCGGCGGCCCGCAGATCGGCAAGATGCTCGACCAGTTGGGCATCGCCTGCAAGTTCCGGCAGGGGCTGCGCGTCACGGACACGGCCACCATGGACGTGGTGGAGATGGTCCTGGCGGGCAAGATCAACAAGCAGATCGTCAGCCTGATAAACCGCCACGGCGGCATGAGCGTGGGGCTGTCGGGCAAGGACGGCAACCTGATCCAGGCCCGCAAGCTGGAGATGGTCCTGGAGCGGAAAGACGCCCCGCCGGAGATCATCGACCTGGGCAAGGTGGGCGAGGTCACGGGCATCAACGCCACACTCATCAACACCTTGAAGGGACAGGGGTTTATTCCGGTGATCGCGCCGGTCGGCGTGGACGAGGACGGCGAGACCTACAACATCAACGCCGACGCCGTGGCCGGGGCCGTGGCCGTGGCCCTTTCGGCCAAGCGGCTGGTGCTCCTGACCGACGTGGCCGGGGTTTTGGACGCCTCGGGGCAACTCATCTCGTCGCTTGATCTGCGCGAGGCCTCGGTGGCCATTGAGGATGGCACGGTCAAGGGCGGCATGATCCCCAAGATGAAGTGCTGCATGGAGGCCGTGGACGGCGGGGTGGAGAAGGCCCACGTTCTTGACGGTCGGGTGGAGAATTCCATCATCTTGGAGCTTTTCACGGCGACTGGCATCGGGACGGAGATCGTGCACCGCAAAAAGCGGGAGAATCGGGTTTAGCGCGGCTATCCTCTGGCGGGCCGGGCTCTGGGCCTCTCGCGCGTCGCAGCGTCAGGCCATGCGTCGCTTCGCTCGGGCCTGCCTGCCGCGTCGCGCGCGAAACCCCTCGCCCGGCCTGTTCGTTTTGGGTGGCAGCGGAAAGCCCGGGCAGAGGGGCGGAGAGGACGTTTCGTCCCCGTTCGGGGATTCCCAAGGGGGCCTGACCTCTTGGGTCGCCGGAGGCCTCTCCCCCGGCCCACCTCCCCGCCCGCCTACCGCACGAGGTAGGCGTTATCCTCGCCGTCGAGTTCGGCCAGGTGCACGTCCACGTGTTCGCCCAGGGCGGTCTGCACCTTTTTGCCCACGTAGTCGGCCTGGATGGGAAGTTCCCGGTGTCCCCGGTCGATTAAGACCAGAAGCTCCACCTTGCGCGGCCGTCCGTAGTCCAAGATGGCCTCCAGGGCGGCCCGGATGGTGCGGCCGGAGAAGATCACGTCGTCCACGAGCACGATTTTCTTGTCGTTGATGTCGAAGGGGATGTCGGTCTCGCCGATATGCGGCTGGTTGTCGGAATGGGTCCAGTCGTCGCGGTACAGGTTGATGTCCAGCTTGCCCGAGAGCAGGTCGCAGCCCAGGCGGCCATCCAGGACATTTTTCAGGCGTTCGGCCAACTCCACGCCCCGGCGCTGGATGCCGATAAGCGCCAGGCCGCAGCCCTGATCATGGCGTTCGATGATCTCGAAGGCCAGTCGCTCGATGGTCCGGACCATGTCCTCGGACGAAAGGATGCGTCGCTGTCGTTTCATGGCGGTCCCCGTAGGCGCGTCGCTGTGACAAGATCGCATGATCCTAGCGGAAAAGGACCGGGCGGGCAATGGCGCGCCGCCGGGGGGGGCGCCCTGCCAGGCGGCCCCGCACCGCTTGCATCACGCATGTTTGACAAAGCAACGGGCCGTGCTTACTTACGGGCCTCAGCCAATTTCCCCCAGGAGGTCTTTTATCATGGTCGAAATCACCGAGGCCGCCCGCCGCGAACTGGACGGGTATTTCGCTGACAAGGAAAAAGCGCCCATTCGTATTTATCTCTCCGCCGGAGGGTGCTCTGGCCCCCGTCTGGCCCTGGCCCTTGACGAGGCCAAGGACTCGGACGACCAGTTCGACGTAGAGGGATACCAGTTCATCGTGGATAAGGAACTGGTCGGCCAGGCCGCTCCCATGCGCGTGGACATGTCATATATGGGCTTTACCGTGCAATCGAGCCTGGAGCTTGGCGACGGCGGCTGCGGCTGCTCCGGGGGCTCATGCTCCTCCGGTTCCTGCAGCACCCCCGGTTCCTGCTGCTCGTAATCACTAGAAAGCGTTTCAAGGGGGCCGTCCGTCGTGGGCGGCCCTACTTCACCTCCCAGGAGAACATACACATGGTTGAACTCACCGAAGCCGCCCGTCAGCAGCTCGACGGGTATTTCGCCGACAAGGACAAAACCCCCATCCGCATCTATCTGGCCACCGGCGGCTGAGCTGGGCCCCGTCTTTCTTTGGCTCTGGATGAGCCGAAGGACTCCGACGAAAAGTTCGATACCTCCGGATACACGTTCGTTGTCGACAAGGAGCTGTCTCTTGAGGCAGGTCCTATGAAAGTCGACATGACCTACATGGGATTCACGGTCCAGTCCTCCCTGGCCCTGGGCGGGGGAGGCTGCGGCGGCTCATGCTCGTCGAGTTCGTCGTCGTGTTCCTGCTAGCTGCACAGTATTAGCAAAAGTTACATTATTCAGGCGATATCCACAGGGATATCGCCTGTTTTTTTGACAACGTCGCTTTTTTCGGACTATGGTGTCTCTGGCAGCTTCATGCGGTTTTGTTCCCCAGCCGGAATCGGCCTGACGCGCGATGGCCGGTTTTCTCAAAGGAGTGCCGAATGTCCGGAAAGATTCTCATCGTCGATGACGAAGTCCATATCCGTATGCTTTTAGAGCAGACCCTGGAAGAATTGGAAGAGGACCATGGCGTGACCATCCTGTCCGCGTCCAATGGCGAGGAGGGGTTGGCGCTTATCCGGGATGAGAAGCCGGATGTGGTTTTTTTGGACATCATGATGCCCAAGCTCAACGGCTACGAGGTCTGCCAGCGGGTCAAGGAGGATGGTGCGACATCTGGTTGCAGCATCGTCCTTTTGACCGCCAAGGGGCAGGAAGTGGACCGCAAGCAGGGCCTGGAGATGGGGGCCGCCATGTACATGACCAAGCCCTTCGATCCGGATGAAGTTCTGAAGGTCGCCAGGGATCTCCTGGGCATCACGGCATAACGCCCCTTCCCATCGGTATACGTCATGGCCATTCTGGCGAGGCTTTTGCGCAAACTGAACCTGGGCGCGCTCATAAAACGGGCCGTGGATGTTCTCGGGCCGGGTTGGAGCGTCCTGGTGACGGACCTGGAGGGCTGCGTGGTGCAGCCCCCGGATGCGGCGCGTATCCATGTTTCGCTCGAACCGCCTGCCCTGACGTCACGTCTGCGCCTGGACAAGACGCCTGTCGGGCAGGCGGTCTTTGTCGCACCGCCGGATGTCGATCCGGACCATGTTGTTGCTGCCCGCCGGGTGCTGGCGTTTTTCGCCTCCGCCGTGGAGGAGATTTTGACCCGGGAGAATATCCGCCGGGTGCTGGCCGCCGAGACCCTGCAAAAATATCGAGAGTTGTCCCTGCTGCACCGGGCGACCCTGACGCTCAACCAGTCGCTTCGGCCCAGGGATGTGGCCGCCGCGCTTTTGGCCGAATTTCGGTCCGGGGACACCCCGGCCGACGGCGGGATCATCTTTCTGCGCAAGGCCGGGACGACGGACCATCTGCCGCAGCTTTCCTTCGGGGCGGCCAGGAAGTGCTGTCTGGAGCGCGTGAATCGCAGCACCTTGTTCTGGGATGTCCTTAAAAGCGGCAAACCCGAGATCATAAACGACCTGTCCGCCGACAAGCGCTGGCGAGGCGAGGTTTCGGGACTTACCGCCCTGCTCATCGCGCCGCTTCTCTCCTCCAACCAGTGCGTGGGCGCGTTGGTCCTGGGGGCCTGCGACGGTCCCCGGTTCGACGCCAATCACCTCCAGTATGCCGGGACGATCGCCTCGGTGGCCGGCATCGCCATGGGCAACGCGCTTAATTTCGAGAGCGTGCAGGTGCTCATCAAATCCCTGATGCAGGCCCTGGCCACGGCCATCGACGCCCGGGACCCGTTCACCGCCGGGCATTCCCAGCGGGTGGCCCGGCTGTCCGTGGCCCTGGCCAAGGCTATACACGAAGACCGCAACGGTTTTTCCGCCGTCCGGTTCACGGAAAACGACCTGCAGGAAATATTGTACGCGGGACTCTTGCACGACGTGGGTAAGATCGGCATCCGCGAGCAGGTGCTTACCAAGTCCACGAGGCTCCCCAAGGACCAGTTGGACATTGTCGGGCAACGTTTGGCCCTGTGGAGCGAGGCTACGGGGGCGCCCTGGCGCGAGGATTTCGCGGCGCTGGCCCGCATCAACGCCTCGGACGGCATCACCAGAGACGACGCGGCGCTTATCGGCCGTATCGCCAAAAACGAGTTGTCGGTGGCTGGGCGAGTCCTGTCCATGCTTACGGACGAGGAAATGCAGGCCCTGCTCATCTCACGGGGGAACTTGACCCCTGAGGAGCGCCGTGAAATCGAGCGGCACCCGTCTGAGAGCTACCGCATCCTTCAGCATATTCCCTTTCCTGAGAACATGCGGCGACTTTTGACCATCATCTCCCAGCACCACGAGCGTCTGGACGGCTCTGGCTACCCGTCCGGGCTTCGCGGCGAGGAGATCCTTTTACAAAGCCGGATCATCGCCATCGTGGATATCTACGACGCCATCACTATGGAGCGCCACTACAAGCCCGCCCTGCCCCGGGACAAGGCCTTGGCGGTTTTGCATCATGAGGCGCGCACGGGGCGGATCGATGCGGAACTGGTGCAGCTATTTGCGGAAAAAAACGATGAGATCGAGGAAGACGCCATGCGCATGGCCATGCGCACGGACGGTGAGGAATACCTCTCCGAATCGACAAGCTGCTGCAGTCTCGACGGAAACGGGGAAGACGGGCCAGAGCGGCTGTGACGGATTAAATCACCCCATTTTGCTGCATCGTACGGGTATGGCGCCCCATCACGACGCAATATCTCCCCCTACTTCGGACCACATCAGGCCATGGCTGAGCGCTCGGCCACGGCGGCGCTTAATTCCGCCTCGGCCACCTTGCGGCCATCCACCTCGGCGGTGGCCCGCATTTTCCAGATGTTGAATTTGCTGCGGGCCTCCGAGCAGGTAAGCACGAGCTGATCGCCCGGGATCACCGGCTTTCTGAAGCGTACGTTGTTCATTCCGGTGAAGAGGAACACCTTGTCGCCCAGGGGTTCGTTTTGGCTTTGCCCGATGAAAAGTCCCCCGGTCTGGGCCATGGCCTCAAGGATGAGCACTCCGGGCATGACCGGCAGTCCCGGAAAATGCCCCTGAAAGAAGGGCTCGTTGATGGTGACGTTTTTTATGGCCCGAAGCAGTACGCCCGGCTGGAACTCGATGACCCGGTCGACGAGCAGGAAGGGATAGCGGTGGGGCAGAAGCGACAAAATCTGGTTGATGCTGGGAAGGGTTTGCGGCTGGCTGGTCATGCGGGCTCCTCGTGCAAATGCCCGGAAGACCTCTGGGGGTCTTCCGGGCACCGTGATGTCATGTGTCCGGACTGGATATCAGCAGGGACTACTTGGACTTGTCGAATTCCTGGCGCAGGGCGTCAGTGATATCCAAGGACGCATCGAAGTAGGGAACGCTCCGGGCTTCCATGATGACCGAATAGCCGTTTTTCTTGGCGAAGTCGTTCATGACCTTCTGCAGCCGGGCCAGAAGGGGTTGCAGGATCTGCTGCTGGGTCTCCTGCTCTTCCTGCTGCAGCTTGTTGCGCTCATCCATGTACTTCTTGGCCTTGGCCTCGAAGTCGGCGACCTGGGAGCGCATGGCGTCCTGGGACAGGGCCACGCTCTTTTTCTGCAGGTCCTCCTGCGTTTTCTTGAGGTCTTCGCCCTGCTGCCCCAAGGTTTTTTCGCGGGCGTCAAACTTGCTTTTGAGCTGTGAGAGGGCCGCCTTACCGGCCTGGGATGTAGCCATGGCTTCATCCAGGTTGACGACGGCTACTTTTCCCTGAGCGGCCGCCGACAGGGGTAGGGCCAGAAGTGCGGCCAGGATGCAAAGCGTCCGAAAAAAACCGACCATGATGTATCTCCTTACAGTGTTTGATGTCCGAAGCAAACGTCTCATCCGCCAGGGCCGACGTCTGGTTAGAAGCTCTGACCCATGCTGAATCCGATCTGATGCGGCCACAGGTTGTTGGCCTCTGCATCCAGGCCGTAGCCGTATTCCACCCGGATGAGCCCCATGGGGGAATACCAACGCAGGCCTGCGCCGACGCTCTTGTAGAGGGACCAATCCATGTCCGTATTCGCCGCCCAGGTGTTGCCTGCGTCGAAGAACACCAGGCCCCAGACGCCGTTGGACTTGCTGATGGGATAGACGGTTTCGAAGTTGGTGAAGAACATGAGCTTGCCGCCGATACGCTCGCCAGTGCGCGAGTCCTTGGGCGATATCTTGTTCTGTTCGTAGCCGCGCACGTTTTCGATGCCGCCCAGATAGAAGCGTTCGAAGACCGGGATGTCGCCGCCATTCTCGAACAGGGCGCCCGCGCTGCCGCGCCAGTGGAAGACCAAGTCCCAGGGCAGCGGATGGAAGTAGTTGGAGGTGACAATGGGACGGATGAAATCATCGTCGCCCTGGAGGACGCCGCCGGCGTATTCAATGGACACGGTGTTTTTCGTGCCCTTGGTCGGCCGGGTGGCGCTGTCGGTGGTGTCGCGGTCGACTTCCACCATAACCGAACTGCTCCAGTGGGTGCCCTCGGAACTGGCGATGACGCTGGAGGGATACCAGTTGGTGTCATAGATACGGTAGCGGTCCAGACGGTAGGACCAGGACAGCATCGTGTATTCGCCCAAGGGGTAGCCGAAGGTCAGCTTGCCGCCGATGGTTTCCTTGCTGTAGTCGTCGTACTTTTTGTAGAGGTTGTAGAGCGAGACGCCCGTGGTCAGGTTGGAGTCGTTGAAGCGGGGGTTCAATAAGGTCAGGATGAACCGGCTGGACGAGCCGCTGATCATGCCCTGGAATTTGGCGTGATAGCCCTTGCCGAAGACGTTGCGTTCCTCGACGGAACCGCCGAAGAACACGCTGTCATAGGTGGAATAGCCGGCGCCCAGGCTGAACGCGCCGGTGTTTTTGTCCTTGACCTTGACCTTGAGATCCACCTCGGTGGGGTTCTCGGTGGGCACGGTCTCGATGTCGACCTTCTCGAAGTAGTCCAGGCGATCCAGGCGTTCGTTGGAACGACGCACCAGGGTCCCGTTGAACAGGGCGCCGTCGCCCAGCCGCATTTCGCGGCGGATGACGTTGTCGCGGGTTTTCTCGTTGCCTTCGATAAGCACCCGGCGGATGTACACCCGGCGCCCCTTGTTGACGGAATAATTGACGTCGATGGTCTTGTCGCCTTCGTTTTTCATCAGGTCCACGTCGGCCTGGGCGAACGCATAACCGAAATCGCCGTACATCTCCGTGAGCAGGTTGAGATCGTCGCGCACCACCGAGCGGTCGAAATAGGAGCCTTCCTCGCCCAGTTGGTCGAGTTTGACGATCTGCATGAGCGTATCGTTGTCCATGAACAGATCGCCGGTGAAGCCCACCTTGCCTACCTTGTAGCGATCCCCCTCGCTCACCCGGAAGATGACCGCGATGCCGTCGTCTCCGTATTCCACGTCGGGCTGGCCGACCTTGACATCCACGTAGCCGCGGTTGGCGTAGAAATTTTCGATGGCTGCAACGTCACGTTCGAGCATTTCCTCTTTGAGCACGCCGCTGCCCGTGGCCCAGGACCAAAAACGCCGCTCGGAGGTGGACAGCTCGTCCCGAAGTTCGTCGGCATCGACCTGGCTGACGCCCTCGATCTTCACCTCGCGGATGTGCAGCTTCTTGGGTTCTTTGACGATGATGTTCAGGCGGGCGATGCGCGGGTCGGTCTGCTCCAGCTCGTAGTTGACCTCGGTCTTGTAGAAGCCTTCCTTGCGGTACAGTTCCCGGATTTTTTCCAGGTCTTCAGCCAGGACCTTGAGGTTTAGGATGGAACCGGCCTTGGTGCTCATGGTTTCGAGGATCTTGTCCTGGTCCACCTCGCCTGAGCCGATGACGCCCACAGCCTGGATGCGCGGCTTCTCTTTGACCACGAAGACCAGTTTTTTGCCGCCGGTCACGTTCTCCAGGCGGATCTGCACGTCTTCAAAATATCCTGTCTCGAAGAGGCGCTTGAGGTCGTCGTTGACGGATTTGGGATCGTAGGGCTGGCCGACCTGGGTCTTGGCTTTGAGGATGATGACGTCTTTGTCCAGAATCTGGTTGCCTTCCACGGCCACGTCCACGATGGCGTCGCCGGTGACCAGAAGGCCCCGTACCTTGCCCGCCAGTTCCTTGCCGGCGCCGTCGAGGTGCATGATCTCTTTGGCCTGGGCAAAGACTGACAGGGGCGCTCCCTCGGCGACCGGGACCAGCCGTCCGTCGATGCTTAAGGATTCGCCCACCTGGGACACGCTGCCGTACAGGGCGTGCGTGGCCTTGGCTGTGGCGGCGAGCCGACGCGCTGTCTGGTCGTCCATGGTCCCGGAAGGCTTCTCCGTAACTACGGCGATGCCTTCGCGTCGCAGGTTTTCGGACAGGATGCCGGGCAGGCTGGCGGCGAGGCCTTTCTGATCGGCAGCGGTGTTGACCGAAAACGGCAACACGAGAATTTTTGTCCCAGACGGTCCGGACTGGGCATGGGACGGGAGGGTGAAGGCCAGCACTGCCAAAATGGCCAAAACGCCCGCCCACCCCATGGATTTAAGTCCGCGCATAGAGTTCTCCACCGTGAAGTTCCAACCTTCGGCCCATAAGGGCGGCCAGGTTGTGGTTGTGGGTGACCACCACCAACGTCATGCCGAGTTCCGTATTGAGGCGCGACAGCGCCTCGCCGACCCGGGACCCGGTATGTTCGTCCAGATTGCCGGTGGGTTCGTCGGCCAAAAGCAATTTCGGCCTCATGAGAACGGCCCTGGCAATGGCCGCCCGCTGCCTCTCTCCCCCGGACAGTGTTGTTACCCTGTGTCCGGCCCTTTCATCAAGCCCTACGAGCGCCAATGCGTCATGTGCCCGAGACAGGGCCTCGGGCTTGTGCAAACCGGCGATAAATCCAGGCATGGCAACGTTTTCCAGCGTTGTGAACTCCGGCAAAAGGTGGTGAAACTGGAAGACGAAGCCAATATCTTTGTTACGAATTTTCGCCGCCTGGGCCGCGTGCAGGGCGGCCATGTCCTGCCCGAGAAAAAAAATACGGCCCGATGTGGGGGTGTCCAGGGTCCCCATGATGTGCAAAAGGGTGGTCTTGCCCGATCCCGACGACCCCAGAATGGCCAACGAGTCCCCGGCCGTAATGGACAGGCTCACGTCTTTGAGGACGTCGATGCGCTCGGACGGCCCCTGAAACAGCTTGCTGATCCCGTCGAGCTCCATGATCGGCTCATTCATGGCGCAAGGCCTCCGCAGGCTTGAGCCTGGCGGCCTGCCGGGCCGGGTACAACGTGGCCAGGAAGCACAGCAAAAGGGCCGTGATCCCCACCAGCGCCACGTCCATCCAATCCAGCCGGATGGGCAGATAATCCATGGGGTAGACGTCGCCGGGAATCTTTATGAACTGGTATTTTTTCAGCGCAAAGCTCACCGGCAGGCCCAGGGCGTAGCCCAGGGCGGCGCCCACGGCGCCGATGATGGAGCCCTGCAGCATGAACACCCGGCGGATGTTCTCGGCCGTGGCCCCCATGGACATGAGGATGGCGATGTCCCTGGTCTTTTCCATGACCAGCATCACCAGGGTGGTGATGATGCTAAACGACCCCACCAGGACGATCATGAGCAAAATGATGAACATCGCCGTCTTTTCGAGTTGCAGCGCCTTGAAAAGATTTCCGTTCATGTCGATCCAGGTGCGCACGTAGACCGGCATGCCGCCCAGGGCCTCGCGCACCCGCTCGCCGGTGGCGGCCACGGCGTAGACGTCGTCCACCCGCAGTTCGATGCCCGTCACCAGGTCGTGCTTGAATCCCAGAAGGTCTTGGGCTGCGGCCAGATTCACGTAGGCCATGGAGGTGTCGTATTCGAACATGCCGGAGCGGAAGACGCCGCGCACCACGAAGGTCTTGACCTTGGGGGTGAATCCGGCGGCGGACTGGCGTCCCGAGGGCGACAGAATGTTCACGGCGCTGCCCACGGTGACCCCGGTGCGTTCGGCCAGCTCCCTGCCCAGGATGATGCCCGGAAAAGGTCCTGGCTGATCCAGGTCCGCCACCTGTCCCTGCACCATGTCCTTGGGCAGGCTTAAGACCTCGCCCGCCGTGGCCGGGTCGATGCCGCGCAGGATGACGCCCTTGACCCCGCCGGAACTGCTCAGCATCACCTCGGTATAGATAAAGGGCGTGGCCCCCAGAATGCCCGGGAGGGCGTCGATTTTATCGATTTTATCGCGGTAGTCGCGCATGGCGCCGCCCATGACCCCGGCCACCATATGGGCGTTGACCCCGAGGATCTTGTCCCGAAGGTCTGTGGAGAACCCGTTCATGACCCCCATCACCACGATCAGGGCGGCCACGCCCAGGCCCACCCCGAGGATGGAGATGAGCGAGATGACCGAGATGAACGAGTGTTTGCGCCGGGCCGCCAGATAGCGCAGGGCGATGAACAGCTCGAATTTCATGATCAGGAGGAGACCTCGGGGCGCATAAGCGGAAACAGGATGACCTCGCGGATGGAGGCCTGATCGGTCAGGAGCATGACCAGCCGGTCGATGCCGATGCCCTCCCCGGCCGTGGGCGGCATGCCGTATTCCAGAGCCCGGATGTAATCTTCATCCATGCGGTGGGCCTCGTCGTCGCCGGCCTCTTTTTCGCGGACCTGCTCCTCGAAGCGCAGGCGCTGGTCCACGGGATCGTTGAGTTCGGAGAAGGCGTTGGCCATCTCGCGTCCGGCCATGAAAAGCTCGAAGCGGTCGGTGATCTCCGGGTTGTCCCTGTTGCGCCGCGACAGGGGCGAGATATCCGTGGGATAGTGGTAGATGAAGTGCGGCTGGATGAGCCGTGGCTCGACGAAGATGTCAAAAAGCTTGGCCTGCACCTTGCCGAGCTTTTCGCCCTTGAGCACCTTTTCCCCGTTTTTCTCAACATGGGCCTTGGCCGCTTCGAAATCGAGGAACATGGCCGGAGACAGGCCGCCGATCTCCTCCAGGGACTGGTGGAAGGTCATGCGGGTCCAGCGCCCCGGGGTCAGGTCGATCTCCCGGCCCTGATATTCGATGACCGTCGTGCCGCAGACCTTTTCGGCGATGCGCGCGAACATGGCCTCGGTCAGGTCCATGAGGTCGGTGAAGCGGGCGTAGGCCCAGTAGAACTCACACATGGTGAATTCGGGATTGTGCTGGGTGGAGATGCCCTCGTTCCTGAAATTGCGCCCGATCTCGTAGACCCTGTCAAAGCCGCCCACCACCAGGCGCTTTAAGTACAGCTCCGGGGCGATGCGCATGTAAAGCCCCATGTCCAGGGCGTTGTGGTGGGTCTCGAAGGGCTTGGCCGTAGCCCCGCCGGGGATGGCCTGCATCATGGGCGTTTCGACTTCCAGGAAGCCGCGTTCGTCCAGGAACCGGCGCATCTCGCGCACGATCATGGTGCGCTTGCGGAAGATCTCCGAGGTCTTGGGGGTGACGATGAGGTCCACGTAGCGCTGGCGGTAGCGGGTCTCCACGTCTTTTAAGCCGTGATACTTCTCGGGCAGGGGCCGAAACGACTTGGAAAGCAGGCGGATGTCCGTACAGTGCAGGGTGAGTTCCCCGGTCTTGGTGCGGAAAAGGACGCCGACGACGCCCACGATGTCGCCTATGTCGTATTTTTTGAAACGGGTGTAGGCGTCGGACCCCAGGTCTTCGCGGGCGGCGAAACACTGGAGGCGGACGGAGGCGTCCTGGAGGTGGAAAAAGGTGACCTTGCCGAAGGAGCGCAGGGAGACCATGCGCCCGGCGACGACAAAGGAGCGGCCGAGAGCGGCCAGGGCGTCCTCGTCCAGAGACTCGAAACCGGCCAGGATGTCCGGGACGGTGTCGGTCTTGGCAAAGTCGTTGGGATAGATTTCGAACCCCTCGTCAAGGAGCTGGCAGGCCTTGGCGATGCGGTTCTTGAGCACCTCGTTGAGTTCGCCCCCGGCGTCGAGGGCCTCAAGCAGTGGTCTGAAATCTTCCACCCGGTCGGACTTCACCGGGAGTTTGAATTGCTTGCGCTTGGCGCGGTCGTCGGTACCCAACTTGCGCGGCTCCAGTGTGTAAACGTGTCGGTCAAGCGCATGAGGATACGAGAATTATGGTCATCCGTCAAGAAATGGTGAGGGAAAAGCGGTGTCGTGAAAAAAGGGGGGGGCGACGGGGTTGACGTGGCGGGCGGGCTGGATTAATGGACTCCTTCGCTTTTGGCGAAGATGTTCCCCGGTAGCTCAACGGCAGAGCGGGTGGCTGTTAACCACTAGGTCGGGTGTTCGAATCACCCCCGGGGAGCCAAATTTCAAGGGGCTGGGTCAACTGATCCAGCCCCTTTTTGCGTTGATTCGGCTTTAGACCCGCCCTGGTCCCGACGTTGCGGGATGAGGGGAGCGGCAGTGGCTGGCTGGCGTTCATGTCTGAATCAGCCAGGCGCGTAGTTTTTTCAGGAAAGAATGAGAAGGGGCAATGGCGAGGCAACGCCCGGGAAGCCGCGCGGGACGGGCATTTTGGGAGCGCATCAGGCGCGCGAGAGATTTGAGAATTCTTGCCGGTTTTGCCGGGTTTCTTCAGGATATGATGAGAATCTTAACGCACGTATTCCCGACAGCTCCAAACCACCCTCCCGATGATCCGGACTGCCTCGACATGGCCGTTCATGTCGACCTCTATTGGGGGATAATCAGGATTTTTGCTCCGCAGAACCAGCTTGCCGGGAATGCGATCCAGGTACTTTACAAAAACCTCGCTCTCTAGTCCGATAGCAAACAGCCCGCCAGGAATTATCTCCCGCTGGCTCTCATCAATCAGCACCGTATCTCCGCTCCAGACATCAGGCTCCATGCTGTCACCGGTAACATCCATCAGGACCATTTTCCTGGCACGTCCTTTCCGCTTCAGAAAGTCTGTCTTGAACGCATAGAGACCGACTACATCTCCAGACGTTTCCAGACTTCCCGTCCCGGCACAGAGCCGCGCCTTGACCTTGGGAATGAGCGTGTATCCCATGGCTGGCGCAGTCTCCGGGCTCATCCATGGCGGTTCGTCGGCCGGGATCGGGCTGACAGTTTCGGCTGTGCCGCCGCGCCGCATGGGGCCCTCGCCGAAAAGTAGCCAATTAGGGTCAACATCAAGATTTTTGCATAATAAGGTAATGGCTTCGCCGCCCGGGACGATCTCACCACGTTCGTAACGCCCCAATGTGTTCTTTGGGATCTTTGTCAGATCTGCGAAATCCGACTGGGTCTTGTCGCCGCGCAGGGCGCGTATTCTCTCGCTGATATTCATGTTTTCCGGGTGTCGCGGTTCGGGGGTTAACTCCGACAAAGAACATCGACAGCGGCCAAGGGGGGATATCTTTATATTACAGCGCGGTGCATTTTTATGCATCAAAACGAACTACGACTCCTAAAAAGGGTTGACTAAAACCCTTTTCAGGCATTATTTACCCCTTAAAGGGTTACGAACGTCAACTTACGTCGGAAATTACCCCGAGGCATGGCCCGGGGTCAATGTCCGAAGAGCCAGAAAAACCGGATGCGGCAGATATCACTCTTCGAAGGACAGGTTCCGGATACGGAACCCCTCATCAAGGCAGCCATGCACAGGGTCGCCAAAAGGTGCGGCCTGTCGCGGGAGCAACTCGTTGATCGGATGAACGAGATCGCGGCCCTGGGGGGATATCGCCTGAACCGGAACGCCCGGACCTTGAGCGTGGATGTCTTTGAAAAATGGCTGAATCCGCTGGAACGGGACTACGTCCCAGGCCTCAACGCCATCCAGGCGTTTGTTGCGGCCACAGGTGACCCGGAACCGATCCGGGTTGCGGCAGGCATCCAGGGATTTGAACTTGTTGGCGGTGATGATCTGAAGATCCTCAAGGCCGCCAAGCTGGATCGCGAGATCCAGAACTTGAAGCGCCAAAAGCGGCGGCTGGAGCAGGAGCTATAGATGGACGCGAAACGAAACGGTCTGGAGATCAGAGTGGACTTGCTCCGGCGCGGGCGGTCCATCGCGGATGTGGCGGCCTTGGCAGGGGTGTCACGGCCGCTGGCCAGCCGCACCATAAGCGGCGGGGCCAATAACCGGAAGGTGTTGCGGGCGCTAGTCGCCCTTGGTGTGCCCAGGCGGCTTTTGGCGTTGCCGGAAGACATGCGGGGGAAGGAGGCGGCGTGATGCCGTGCCGTATGAACAGCATTCCTGAAACGGCAACGGCAAAACAGATCGCAGCGGCGTTGAGCGTCACGGAGCGCTCTATACAGCGCCGCGCCGAACGTGAGCAGTGGCCGCACGAAAAGCGGCCGGGCCGTGGCGGCGGCAAGGCCTACGTCATCGCATCCCTGCCGGAGCCGATACGCATCGCCCTGGCCAGACAGATTTCCCGCCCCGCCCTGGGCATCATCCAGGGCGGCAAAGCGCCCTCCACCGTGTCCGCCGCTGTCCCTCCCTCACCCCTTGCCGTAGCGCCGCCGGACCCTGCCCTCCCTCCGGCGGCGCTTGGCAAGGCGGCACTCAAAGCGGACCTGGTCCGGGCCTATCTCGACGCCAAGGAGTGGGGTCGCAAGCACGGCAAGGCCCTGGCCCGGTGCCGCGAGGCCTTTGTCATCGGCTACAACAACGGCCAAATCTGCCCGACCATCCGCGAGCAGCTCGGCACGACTAGCTGGCAAAGCCTGGAACGCTGGGCCGTGGAGCTGCGGCGTGCGGACTACGACTGCGCGGCCATCGCCCCGCGCTATGGGCTGCACAGACGGGGAGCGTGCAAGGTCACCCCGGCCGAGGAGGAACGCCTCCTGGCGCTGCTCCTGTCGCAGAGCCAGTTCAAGATCGGCACGGCCATCACTCTCATGAAGATGGACCTTTCGCGTCAGGGTGTTTCCTCGCCGTCATCCCCTTCGACGCTACGCAACTGGGTCGAGGCCTTCCGCCGCGAGCACGCCGACGTCTGGACCCTGGCCCGGGAGGGCGAGAAGGCCTTGACCGACAAGATAGCGCCCTTCCTGCGGCGTGACGCCGGGTTGCTCGCTGTCGGCGACGTGCTCATCGCGGACGGGCACCGCCTGAATTTCCGCGTCAGACATCCCCTGCACGGCCGCCCCTGCCGGGCGACGCTGGTGGCCTTCGAGGACTGGGCCAGTCGCGACATCGCCGGGTTCTCGATCATGCTGGAGGAAGACCTGTGCGCCGTGCATCTGGCCCTGTACCGCTCGATCATTCGCCTGGGGAGGCTGCCCCGGGTGGTCATGCCGGACAACGGCCGGGCGTTCAAAAACAAGGTGTTCGTCGAGAGCAAGATCGACCTGACCACCTCCGGCATGGCCGGGTTGTACGGCCGCCTGGGCATCATGTGCCACTTCCCCAAGGCCTACAGCGCCCGTTCAAAGCCCATCGAATCCTTTTTCAAGACGGCCGGACTCTCCTTTGAGAAGGCCGTGTCCAGCTACTGCGGCGGCTCCATTGCGGCCAAACCGGCCAGGATGCGGCGCAACGAGACATTCATGCAGGAAATCGAACCCGAGGCCCTGCTTTCCATGGACGAGGCCAGCGGGCTTTTTGAATCCTGGTTGAACAGCTTTTATCGGGTGAAGCCTCATTCGGGGCTTGGCGGCAGATGTCCCGGCGAGGTGTTCGCGGCCGGGCGCGGCCAGGGTCTGGATCACGCCAGCATCCGCTATCTCCTGATGCACGAGGAGGTGGCGCACCTGCACAACAACGGTATCAAACGGTTCGGCGGAGAGTATTTTGACGAGGCCCTGTACGGCCTGCGCGACAAGGTGCTCATCCGCTACGACTGGCACGATCTGCGCCAGATCTTCGTCTACCGCACGGACGGCAGCTACCTGTGCATGGCCAAGCGCCAGGGGGTCGTGCATCCCATGTTCAAGTTGATCGGAGGCAAGGATGCCGAGGGTTATGCCGAATTCAAGGCGGCCCTGGCGACGCATGAAAGCCTCAAAAAAGGCACCAAGAAGATCGTCCGCAAGCTTGCCAAAGCCGGGATGATCGCCGAGGCGCGCGACATCCTGCCCGTGGCGGAGCTGGCCGAGACCGGCAGCCCGCGTCTGCCCGAGTCCCTGGAGGCCATTGAGGCCGCCCATACGCCGGACGATCCGGACATCCCCGATTTTTCCGAGCCCACCCCGCCGGTCCCGGCCGGTCCCGGGCCGCTCATCGACCCTACCAATTTGGACTATTTTTCGACCGAGGAACTCGGCGCGGAGCTGGCCTACCAGCAACAGCGCGCAAAAACAGGGAGATAACACGGTGAAAAAGCAGTTTGCCGAGACGCAAAACGTGCAGCGGTACCTGGTCGCGGTCAACAGGATGCTGGCCAGCCCTCCGGGCATCGACAAGTTCATGCTGGTCCACGGGGAGGTGGGCCTGGGCAAGACCGAGACCAACCTATGGTGGAAGAACACCATGTCGCCCCAGTCGGCGTTCATTCGCATCAAAAAAGCCATGGGGGTGCGGTGGTTGCTTGAGGAAATCGTGGTGGAGCTTGGGCTCGTGCCCGAAAGGCGCACCAGCGACCTTTTCCATCAGGTGGTCGGCGAGCTGATCGGCACGAATCGGGCGCTCATCTTCGACGAGATCGACTACGTGGCCGACAAGCGGACCCTGGTGGAGACCATCCGGGACATCGGCGACATGGCCGGGACGCCGATCATCCTTGTGGGCATGCCCTGGGCCCCGGAGAAGCTCAAGCGGTTCCCGGCGCTGTGGCGGCGCATCTCGCAGATCGTGCCCTACCACGGGCTGGCCGAGGCCGATGTGCGGCTGGTGATGGACCAGATCTGCGAGGTGGCGGTGGACGACTCGGCCGTGGCGGCCATCGCGGCCTCGGCCAAGACCACCACCACGGCCAGTCTCTACCGCTGGGCCCAGGCCTGCGAGGGCGTGGCCCGGGCCAGAAAGACCGACCTGGTCACGGCCGAGCACCTCAAGGCCAAGGCGGCCTGATCATGGCCGCCGCCACAAAAATCCTGGCCGTGGTGCGGGCGGTCATCGCCACGAAAACCGTCGTGGACGGGCGTTTCCGGGTCTGCCGCGTGGCCCTGGCCGAGGTGGTGGAGGCGTCTGGCTGCCCCAGGCGGCCGGTGATGCGCGTGTTGGATCGGCTGGTGCGGGAGGGGTGGTTGGAACTGGTCTCCAATGACCGCATCCATGCCGACAACCTGGGAGAGGTTTACGGCCCGGCCCGGCGCAACCCGACCTATCAGGTCATCAGGGATTTCCGGCTGCACCGGGGATACCAGGTCCGCGCCCGGGTCTCTTGCCGGGACAAGATCTGGTCAACGCTGCGGACGCTGTTGCGGTCAACGCCCTCAAACCTGGAGCGTCTGACGGGGTGCGGCAATAAGGCTGTGGCTGAATTCCTGCGCATGCTCAAGGACGGTGGATATGTGCGCGAGGTCGGCAAGGAGTCTCATGAAAAGGTTTGGGCCTTGACCAAAGATATAGGCGCCAAACGGCCTGAAACACCTCTCCCGAATCGGCGTCGAAAGAAGGGGGATGCCTGATGGACTGGTTGGACATCCTGCGCGACCGCGTGGCGGCCATGGGGCTGCCTGCCGTGGCCAAGGCCCTGGGCACGGCCAAATCCACCATCTCCATGGTGACCAACGGCAAGTATCCGGCCTCGACGGATCGCATCCAGGCCCGGGTGTTGGCCGTGTACGGCGGCCAGACGGTCGCCTGCCCGGTGCTCGGCGAAATCGATGCGGCGGTCTGCGCCGACAAGCAGTCACGCGCCAGACGCATCGGCCTGCGGGCAGGCAGCCCGGAGACCCTGCGCCTGTTCAAAACCTGTTCAAACTGCCCTGTGCGGGGCGCAAAACAAGGAGGCTGACACATGCTGTCCAAGAAGATTCAAAACGTCGCCAACAGCCTGTCCCTGGTCGCCGACAAGGTTCCCGAAGAGGTCTGGAGCTTTCTGGCCGTGTGCCAGAGCGAGCTGGTCGACGCGGCCGATCTGGCCGTGGAGTTCGAGTCGCAGCCGCTGTTCCACGTCCCCGGGGGCGAGGAGGTGGCGGCATGAGCGCGGCGCCTGACGGATACATGCAGGACGCCCAGGGGCGGCTGGTGCCCGTGGACATGGTCAAGGACGTTGACAAGGCGCGCGACGGCCTGGTGCGCGAGATCGCGGCCAAGGCGCTGGATCTGCGCAAGGCCATGGCGAAGTTTCGTGACGACTCCATGGGCGATGTCGCGGCGTTCTGCCAGCTCTCGGCCGAGCAGTACGGGGCCAAGTTGGGCGGCGACAAGGGCAATGTGACGCTCACCACCTACGACGGGCAGTACAAAGTGCAGCGGTCTGTGGCCGAGTATCTGGTGTTCGACGAGCGGCTCCAGGCGGCCAAGGAACTCATCGACGAATGCATCACCGAATGGACCGAAGGCAGCCGCGATGAACTCAAGGCCCTGATCAATGACGCCTTCCAAGTGGACAAGGAGGGACGCATTAACACCGGGCGGGTGCTGTCCCTGCGGCGGTTGGCCATCGACGACGACCGCTGGCGGCGAGCCATGCAAGCCGTGTCCGACAGCCTGCAAGTGGCTGGGAGCAAGACGTATCTGCGGCTGTATTCCCGCCGCGCGGATGGCAAGTATGAACCGATCTCACTGGATTTGGCGTCGTTCTAAATCGCAGCAACGCAAGGGGGATTGACGTGGACGACATCGATTTCGCGGCGGTTGTGACCACACTCGAAAACAATTGGGGTGACTTTGTCGAGTACAGCGGAGGCGAGGAATCTGCGGATCGCACACTCGACGCCTTGAAGCGGGAGGGGAATCTGGAGTGATGCGAAACCGCCCTGCGGGGCGGTCGTCTCGGCGTGGCGGCCGGGGCCTGATGAGCAGCCAGAGGGGAAGACCATGTCCGCTAATTCGTCGGACTGGCTGGTGTATCTTGGGTCAGAGGGCGCATTGCCGGTCCTGAAGGTCGAAGAGGGTGTCAGGGTTTGCGGCCGTACGGGCATGCACAGGGCATGTATCGGCCCGAATGGTCTGGTCTGCCCGGGATGTAATCGTGTGTGCCGTATCCCTGTCTCGGCGGGGCTGGCCCAGGGCGATGAGTTTCTCTCGCGGGGCAAGAGTAATCCCAAGGGGGCTCGGTGATGCAAGCCCAAAGAAAAGTCCGCCTGGTTGCCCCGGCGGAGAAATTTCGCGAGAGGGATTCGAACCCCCGACAACCCCGTTAGTTAAACAGGTGCACTATCCACTGTGCTATCGCGACATAGCCTATTATAACAAATATTAGCTCTTTGTAAACAGGACATCGATGATGTTGAAAGATAATAATGTACTAGCCACGACGGCACAGATTCGCAAACTCCACGCCCTCAAGCGGGCGCTCGGATTCGACGACGACACTTACCGCGCCATGCTGGAGCAATTCGGCGCGACATCATCTAGGGACTTGGGCGGCCAGGCCATGGCTCGGTGCCTGGACGATCTGGAAGCAAAGGCCGCACAGGCGGGCGTCTGGCAGATTCGGAACATGCCGCCGAAGCCGCGCCGCCCCGGGGCGGCTTCCGAGGCCCAGGTCCGGATGGTGCGGGCGCTGTGGAAGCAGGTCAGCCGCCAGACCACGGACCAGGACCGCGCCACGGCCCTGGACGCCCTGGTCAAGCGCCTGACCAGCAAGCCGCGCCTGACCTGGTGCGGGCATCTGGACATCGCGACGCTGGTTGCCGCCCTCGAAGCCATGGGGGCGGTCAAGGAGTAGCTCATGGACAAGACCATCAGCAGGGAAAATTTCGTGGCCACGGTCACCCCCGAGGACCTGGGCGGAGATATCGGCCTGGTCGCCGAGCAATGCGGCGTGAATGTGGCGGTGGAGCTTGTCCAGCGCATGGGCGGCACGCAGATCTCGGTGCCCAAGTATGCGCTGAAGCAGGCCGCCATCCGCTACATCCGCGCCCACTACAACGGCAGCAACGCCAAGCTCTTGGTCCTGGCCACGGGGATGACCGAGCGGTTCGTGTACGACGCGCTGGCGACCGCGCCGGTCAAGAGCGATCAATTCCGGTTGGTGTGATTTTACCACGGTGTCTGGCTTGGCCTGGATAGTAAATAAGCATTGCGGCATCCTTTCCATCTTGTTTTGCTTCTTTGAAAACTCTCTCGTCGAGCCTATCACGAAGGAGATTGATATATTCATCAATTCTAAACGCGATGCTTTGCTCTTTTGAGTTGACACCATACGCAGCGTGAAATTTCCTTCTGAGTTGTTTGATGAAGTCCTGAACGTCAAGCAATTGGGGGGCAATCTCAACATGCTGTTCATAACTAAGGGGAGTAAGCCTTCGCATCCTGGTCCTCCTTTTTTGTGGCAGCATACTCCGACTTGTTGCGTGTGAGTCAAGGGAAAAAAGGCGGGTGCGACCATAGAGACCTTTTTTCGTATAACTATGAAAACAACGCGGGGGCGGATTGCGCGTCTCAATGAGCAACCAACCCCATAAATCCCGCGCGCGACTTGCGCGCTAGCTGCGCAACATGGACAAACGAAAGCCGCAAATACGGATCACCATTGAGAAATCAGGCCCCGGCAGGCGGGTGGTGGTGGAGCTGTTCCCTGCCACACTCTTTCCGGGCGGCGAGGCCCACGAGGGGGCATACCGGGTGCGGGTTGACCGCAAGTGGCTGCGGCCGCATGGCGAGCAGTATGCCTTCCTGACCAGATCGAACGTGCTGGCCGCGTTGTGGCGCATCGCCAACCCCCAGGATCAGGGGCCGCCGGAGTCTGGCGCGGCTGAAGCCCCGGCGGATTCCCCGCGCCCCGACCTGCCCCGGGGCTCGCGGGTTGCCATCGAGAACGGCCACGTCAGGCCCGACGGCGTGCGTATGCGCGACCGGACGTTCACCCGGACAGACCCGTTTCAGGGACCGGGCGGGGCATGGCTGGTGTTTGTGATAGGGCGACGGGAGCCGGTGCCCGTCGCCACACTTGTCACAAAATAAGAATACTGGTATGTATCTACTATGCGATATATTGCGTTCAGCCTGATCGCCCTGGCCTTATGCGTCGGTCCCGTCCTGGCGCGGGAACCCGGCCCCGATCTCGACGCCGTTGTGGTCCGTGTGGTGGACGGCGATACCGTCAAGGTTCGGCTTACGGGAGAGATGCCGGATTTTTTCCGGGTCCAGTCCATCCGCCTGCGGCACTGCGACACGCCGGAGCTGCGGGACAAGCGGCCCGAGGTCGCGGCCAATGCCCAGGAGGCGCGGGAGTTCGTGAAGGCGCGAATCGCGCCAGGCATGCGCCTGACGCTTTTGGACGTCGGCCGCGACAAGTACGGCGGGCGGCTGGTGGCGGTTATCAATGTGGAGGGGGAGGATTTGTGCCGGTCGTTGCTTGATGCCGGATTGGCCGTGCCGTATGAGGGCGGCAGGAAAACCTGGTAACCAGTACGAGGTGGGCTATGCGCGTGCGACATGTTCGACGGCTGGCTTTTTCCGTGTTGCTGGCGGTGATCCTTGGCGGGGTGGCTGTGGCGGCCCAGGGGCTCGTGTTCCACGGCAACGTGCAGAGCCATATTTTTCACGGGCCGGGCTGCCGGTATTACGACTGCAAGGCCTGCTCGGCGGTCTTTGAGAGCCGGGAGGCGGCCATCAAGGCCGGATACCGGCCGTGTCAGGTGTGCAATCCGTAAGGGGAGGTCTCATGAGGAAGACGTTCGTTTTGCTGGCCCTGATGGTCAGCCTGGGTACCACAAGCGTCCAGGCCCGGGAGGTCACGTCGTTCACGGTTGGCGACGGGCAGGCGTCGTACGCCTTCGCGCTGGCCGAATCCGGGAAAAAGCTCTTCTACTACAGCTACCAGGATTCGGGCTACGGCGACATGGCGAGCCAGGTGTTTGCGTATGAACCCACGGCCGCCCCTGCGGACCACCCGGTCATCCGGGCCGAGATCGCCGAACAGGTGCGCTGGCTGTTCCTCAACGACCGCATCCGCCTGGATACGGCGTCCCCCGTGGATTTGCCGGGCGGCATCGTCTGCTATCAGGGGGTGCTGATCGCGACGGGGAAGCCGGGCGGCGGCGTGGGGGTGCGGTTTGTGGTCAAGGATGGCGCGATCCGCCGGGTCGAGGCGGCCATGAGCAACGAGTGCGCGATGGACAAGCAGATGATCGGGGCCTACGAGGCCAAGAAACCGGGTAGTTGACGCCGGATTGAACGGTCTGTGAACGGGCGGCCCGCCGGGAAACCGGCGGGCCGCTTTTTTTGATATGCGATTTACAGATATCCATGTTTCGGTTTACTGACGAGCCATCGTTAATCGGGATGCGCTATATGAAGTCATCAAACAACGAAATGCCCAGGGGGAGAACATGTCGAGACAGGGGGAAAAAACCTTGAATTTAGCGGGAGTGACGATCACCATGCACCCCCATAGTGACGATTCCTACGTCAACCTGCTCAATGAAACTTGGGCCACCCGTCGGAAGGCAACCTTTCGAGGCAAGGAAAGAGGTGCTATCAGCCGCCCGATCATTGAACGACACGGCGATATGACTTTTACTTATATCCCTATTCTCAAGTATTATGATTTATCCCCCTTTGGCTTATGGTACAGGGAGTCCACCCAAGAGGCCGTTGAGTCCACCGAAGAAAGCCCTTTAGCGGCTATCCCCGAGGACCTGAAGCCCGAATTGATCATCATTCCCGCAGTGTTTATCAGCCCAGGGCATCAGATCATTTTCGACGCCGGGAAGATGGGGCCTTCAACCGCTGAGCGCTTCTTCCACGCTTTATTTGCCGATCCACTGTTGCTTGATCGTTTTGGCCCTGTGGACGTCACCATGATCCAGGACCATGAACAGCTTGAACGCATTCTGAGCTTGGAAACGATCACCCAACTGCGTATCTTTATCAAACGCCCCAACGCCGATGACGAAGAGTCGGATGAAGAACGAATCCAAAGACGGATGGAGAGCATGGATGTTTATCGATGGGAGCAGGTTCTTGGGGGCCAGCCCCGCCGTAGAGACTCGATCAGACCAGACGAAGGTCTGAAACCGTATATGCGGGTCGCCCTGGAGAATGGGGAGGTTCGTGCCAAGGGCTACGAGGCGGAACAAGTGGTCGAGCTTTCCACACGTACGTCCCCAAGAAGGCAGCGAGTCACGGTTCCTTCAAGCATGGGTATGGCGGAGTTCATAGAAGCTGTGGGCAGCATTCTGCCACGCTGGAGAGGTCGGTAGTGGCCGAGTTCTGGAGTCTATATAAGGGGGTCCGCAAGCTTTTTGGGGCCTATTGGTCTGCCTACGGCGGCTGGAGAGACTTGGTCAGGTCACCGTATTTGCACGTCGCCAGCTTGTTGGCCCTGTTATCCGTGGTTTTCGCCGACCCTCAGGATCCACTCCCATTTTACGATTTGGCGCTCTCTATTTTACCCAACCTTTTGGGATTCACCCTGGGCGGCTTCGCAATCCTCATGGCTTTCGGCGATCCGGAATTTCTGGGGATGCTTTGCGGTCGGCGTCCGAACGAGGACGAGGACTTCTCTCCTTTGGTCAGCCATGCCGCCAATTACATGCATTTCTTGGTCGTCCAGGGAGTCGTGCTTATTCTTGCGGTATTAGCCAGGGCAACAGACGTGAAATCTTGTGTGATCAATCTGGTTGGATATTTCGGCCTTTATTACGCCCTCTTTCTGAGTCTGGCTACTGTGGCCAGCATATTTCGTATGGTCAGACGATACGATACGTTTAAAGAGATATGTAACAGAAATCGCCAGACACCAGACACCTCTCAATCCGACAAAACTCATGAATAACCGTTTGTATCCCGGGCCAGCCTATATCCTACCCCACCGCCTCGCCCAGGAACCGGGCGAAGCTCTGCACGATATCCTCTTCGTCGTCGGGGCCCAGGGTGAGGAACGGCCGAGCCGGGATCGTCACCTTGCGGCCGCGTCCGGCCTGGCCGCCGAACTGGTGGACGGCTGCGTAGACCGAATTGGTGCCGACGGTGGCGCTGGTGGCGTCGCAGTGCCGGGTGATGGACCGGGCCAGGTCGCCGCGCCGTTGCAGGATTTTCCCCGTGCTGCCTTCCTTGGCCCGTTGCCGCAGGGTGGACGCGGCCAGACTCTGCCACTTGGGGCGGCCTTCCACCTCGAAGTTCTCCTCGACGCTGTCGGCCATGATGCCCGCCGCCATGCGCATGGCCGGGGACAGGTCGCGCCCAGCGGCCGCCAGACGTTTGAGGGCGGCGGTCAACCGCGCGGAGTCGAGGGTGATTTTGATCATGTCGGACATGGGGCTTGCCTCCAGGCGGCGCAATGGTTAGAAGATATGTGAAAGGCGGTCGCGACACGGTGTCATTCTCCCGGCCGTAGCACGGACGATTGTCCGGAGCGCCATGCGGGGTTCCTGGGAGGCCCCGCCGACCGCCTCTTTACAACACCTTGCCCCTGCGGCGCAGCCGCGCCACATCCGCATCGCTGGTCCTCCGAAATGAGGTGACAAACGTCCCCTCGCCGCTCTTGGTGGCCTTGACCGCCGCCGCGTACCAATCCTCCCCCTTGCGCACCAGGACCACGGTCTGGTCGCTGTCCTGGACGATGAGGTCCGGTCGCCCCAGGTCGGGCAACGACTGATAGTCTCGCAGCGTCAATTCCGGGTGATGCGCCTTGTTCTTGGCCAGGGAGTCGGCCGACAGCATGGCAACCGGGTCGTGGGCCTTGATGGCCTTGGCGGCTTCGTCCGGCAGGCGCAGCACGGGCCATTGCCCTTCGGGACGTTCGACGAATCGTTTGAACCCGTCGGATCGGACTGTCTCCCGCAGGGCGGCCTCGGCCGCCTCGCGCGGTGCGGCGGCCAGCGACGCGGCCAGCTTCGGCCCCATGCCGTCCATCCAGGCCCGGCCCGGGTTGTGCGCCCAGCCCGGGTCTGTCTGCACGCGGACGCCGGTCTTGGGATTGCTGTAGATCGCCATGCGGGCCGTGCGGCCGTCGCGCGAGACGGGCACGTCCTCGTGGCTGACAAGTCCGTCCGAGGATTCGACCTGGAGGCTCTTGCGGCGCACGCGCTCGGGGGTCAGGGCGCGCACCCGGCAGCGGCAGTTCCAGCCGTTGGGCGGGTAGAACGAGGACCAGAACGGATCGTCGTGGCGCAGGGTCTTGCCGTTTAGCGCCGCGTGGGCTGGCCGGGTCCGGGAGTCCATCACGGCCACGTACATCCAGTACGGCTGGGCCTCGGCGTTCTCGATCTGCTCACGGTAGCGGCCTGCGGCATACGCCGTGGCCATGTTCGTCTCGTAGATGGTCTTCAAGCGCCACGGGCTGCCGAGCTGGGTCCGGCGAACCTCGCCGGTTCGCGGATCGACGACGTCCTTTTTGCCCCACCAGCCCTTGGACTGGAGGATGGGCGTCAGATCCTTTTGGAACTGGCGTAGCGTCGTGCCGGAGTCGAGGGCCTTTTGCACGGCGCCCCGGATGTCCGTGAGGATGTCCAGGCGGGTGGCCTTGGCCACGGTGAAGGCCCGGGCGTGGGCGTCGGCCAGCATCTCGTGCCAGTCGAAGGTGACCTCGTAGCCCTTGGCCTTGAAGTAGCTGATGGCCCGTTCGGGCGGCAGGCCCAGGGCGAAGGACAGGTCGGGGACGTCAGGCATGGCCTATTTGGCGTCGGCCTTGGCCGACAGCCGTCCCCAGACGGCGGAGATGAAGATGGCCCGGGTGAGCAGATCCTCGAAGAGGTCCGTGTCCATATCGGGATAGACGCCGTGCAGCCGGTCGGCGATGTCCTCGACCGACCCGGCCGACTCCACCAGATCAATGACCGGCGCAAGCAGCTTCCCGGCGATGCCCTGGAGCATCTCCGGCGGCAGTTCGGCGACGTCGTCGGTGTCGGGCGCGCCTTCCCGGAACTCCGCAGGCTTCGCTTCCGCCTTGTCCTCGGCGCCACCCACGACCTCGAAATCATCCTCGGCCAGATCGTAGGCCTTCATGAGGTACTTTTTGGTGAACTTCACCTGGCCGGTGTCGGAGAGGGTCTTGTCCCGGGTGGCCAGGGCTTGGTCCACCTCCTCTTCCTCGAACATCTCGAAGACCGGCCGGGCGTCGCAGGGGCCGAAGTTCAGCTCGCAGATCCAGTCGATGAGCGTGGCCATGGTCTGGGCCACGATCTTCTTGTCGCCGTCCTTGATCTCACCGCGAACCCGTTCATGCACCTCGGCCGCCGCCCGGGAGCCGCCCGACACGCTGGTGGTCAGGTTCTGGCCCAGGATGCAGATGGCGATGTCCTCGTCGCAGGTGGCCTTGAGGTCTTTGTAGAGCGACGACGATCCGGCCTTGCCCGCCGCCTCGACGATGTCGGCGCTGGAACCCTCCGGAATCACCAGCACGGCGTCCTGGACGGCCCGCTCCAGGGCATCGGCCAGGTCGCGGATGGCCGCCTTGTCGGCCTGCGCGGGATGCTTGCCGATGATCCACGGCGAGCCGAACTTTTCGATGAACCGCAACCAGAACTTGAGGCCCCCTTTTTTGAACGCCACGGGCCAGAAACAACGGGACAATACCCGCTCGCCGTAGGGGTTGTCGTAGGTGGCGTTGTAGCGCGGCGCGAGGAACTTCTTCTCCGGCAACACCTCGCCCTGGAGCAAATTGGTCCTGGTGCGCAGGCGCAGGGTGTTCTCGGGGTCGAACGTGAACCACTCAATGGGCTTGCCCACCACACGATCCGGAACGGTGGCCGCGCCGTCGCGCCGCCAGACGACCTCCAGGGGGGCCATGCCGAAAAGCGGCGCGTTTAAGATCTCGCGGATGATGCTCCCGACATCAAGCCGGGTCAGGCATTTTGTCACGAATTTGGCCTGGACCGCCGGGGCGTCTCCCCGACTCACGGCCCACTCCAGGGACACCACGGCAGCCTTGCGCGATTCCACGCACGGCCCCACCCGGGCGTCGGCCAGAAGTTCCTTGTAGACTTTGATGTCCTTGCCGAGCTTGCGCAGGACCGGGTCAGGGTCTGGCAGGGACATGGCGATGGAAAAGAAATCCGGGGAACGGTCACGGGTGGCCAACTCCTCGAAAAGCGTCCCCGCCCCCTGGTCTATCGGACGGAAATTAGTGGGACTGGTCCAGATGCCGACCTGGCGCATGAGGGGTGACCTCCGGGCATGGGGTTTGCGGCGTTCAAAAGCCGTTCAATTTTCGTCCTGCCGTGCGATGTGGCCGTCGCATCGCCGGGGCGTCCTGTCGCGCCGCAAACGGCCTAGAATTTGTCGAGCAGGTCGCCAGCCTCGCGGCGGCCGCGAGAGACGACGCTGTCTTCGGTCAGGCCGGTGGCGAAGGACTCCCCGGCATGCACGGCCAGGGCGGCGGCCCAGAAATGATCGGCGTGGCCGGTGGCGTCGCTCCTCTCGGCGTCGAAGCGGGGCAGGCCCGTGGAGGTCGTGATCTTTTGCACGCTGTGCAGCGACCGAGACACCTCCGGATCAATGGGGATCAGGAAGCCGTGATCCTCCAGGACATCTTTGAGGCCCACGGCCAGGGCCTCCTTATGGGCATTGGTGAAGTCGACGCCTTCGACGCGCGAACCGAAGAGGTCGCGGGCATCTTCGGTCAACTGGCGGCCGATGCCGCCCTGGTCGATGCAGGCCCGGCCGCCGGAACGCAGCACGTAGGGCAAAAGTGCGTGCAGCACGTAGCGCTGCACGCGAAACGGCATGCGCGCCATGGTGATGACGGCTGCGGTGAATCGGGCCAGCTCGCCGCGCCGCAGCAGCCAGATCACGGACAGATCCCTGGTGCGGCCGATGTCCATGCCCAGGTCGAGAGGGTCGCCGTTCTCCGCCAGATGTGCGGTCAGCTCCCGGGCCTTGGTCGGCCACCAGGCCGGATCGGCCTTGGCGAGCTTGTAGTGCTTCCGGGCCTTGACGGCCTGGTGCACCAGCCTGGACGCCCATTCCGGCGACGGATCGATGTATTCGTCCTCGGCGGCCCGGAGGAGTTCCCAGGTCAACCAGGCGGTGGCGTCGTCCTGCGGGTCCAGTTCGTATTCTTCGAGCCAGACCATGGGATCGGCCACCAGTTCGCGCAGGCTGTCCACGCTGCGGATGCGGCCATCCTCGTCTTTGAGGACCAAGCCCTCGCGGATGGCGTCATGGATGGTGGTCCGGTGGTGCGAATAGGCCTTGTTGCGGGTCAGCTCGAAAAACTTGGTCTTCCTGCCGCGATGGGTCGAGGCGACGCGGACTCCGTAGCCGCGCGTAATGGCGGGCACGGCCGCGCGCCAGATGCCCCAATCGTCCTTGTGCAGGGCGAATTCGTCCAGGTAGACGTTGCCGGAAAATCCCGGGATGGTGTCGGGGTTGGACGGCACGAGGTTCAGGAATCGGTCGCCCGGGAAGGCGATCAGCCAGGCGTTGTTTTTGTCCGGGACCAGCCTGCCCTCGGTCAGAAGCGCTATGGCCTTGATGTGCCGCCGCATTTCCCGGCCGGAGCGAAAGACCTGCCGGGCGCTGGCCGATCCGTAGACGGATTCGATGGGTCGTGGCGAGAGCGCGGTCTCCGTGACGGCTTTGAAGGTCAGGGCGAAGGATTTGCCAGCCTGCCTTGAGGCCGCCCATTCGATGCCCGCCGCCTTGTCGTCGACGAAGCGGCGCTGGTACGGCAACATGATGCCCAGGGTGGCCTTGAGGCGTTCTCTGGTGTCACGGTCCTGCCCGTAGAGCTTTTCAAATTTATTGCCGGTCTTTGCCATCGAAATCGATCCCATAGACCGTGGACAGGAGGTCCTTGACGTCCCTGGCGGTTTCTTCCGGTGTGGTTTTTTTATCCTCGGCGACGGGCACGGCCACGGCCTCGTAGTCCTTGACCTTGACCAGGTTCGGCAGCAGGCGCAGCAGGGCATAAAGCTGGCCGGTGGGGGTGTCCTTGCCCTCGGCCATGTCGGTGCGGATCTTCGTCAGCAGATCCTTGCCGAACTCGTACAGCTCCTCGTGAAAGCTGCGGCGGCTGGCCAGATAGGCCCGGCGCTTGGCGTCCCAGTCGCCCTTGCCCTTCCAGTTCTGGATGGTGCGGACGGACACGGACAGCCGACCGGCGATCTCGTCCAGGGTGCTTTGATCGATGACGTAGAGGCGCTCGGCCTCCAGGCCGTGAAACTGCCCCTTAGCCATCGCCCAGGGCCTCCGACAGTTCGGCGATTCGGGCGTCCAGGTCGCGCAGTTCGGCATGGATGTCCGCCAGCCGGGCCATGTTGGCCCGGGCCTCGGGGATACGAAGTCGGGCCAGGTCGGGCTCGTAGGGGTCGAGGCATTCCCGCAGGAGGATGATGATCCCCTTGCCCTCCAGCGACAGTTCGCCGCGTCGCCGTCTTGCCTCGGCCAACCGGCCTTTGGCTTTCAATATTTCGTCATGCATGGCTTCCCTTCCGCACGATTGGGCAATGTTGATTCGTGTCGATTTTGTTTTCCACCCGGGCCATCTGGCCGATCAGGCATTGCAGGGCCTCCAGTTGACCGCCGAGCAGGTTGAACACCCGCTCCTCTCTCGCGGCCATGGCCTGCATCTGCCCATCCCAGGCGGCGCTTTGGATTGCCTCTCTCGACTCCCAGGCCTTGACCTGGGAGCGGTGATACAGGTACCAGACCGCGAAGATGAGCGCCGGGAACCCGATGCTCTCGATGAGTTTGAGAAACGTCGCGCTTTCGGCCACATGACCCTCCCTGTTGCAAGTCTCTCTCTATCCAGGCCCGCTCTATAGGCGGGCTTCTTTTTTGTCCGCTGCACGCTGCACAAGAGACTCTCCGCCCGTCCCGCTATGTTCCGCGCATCTCGTGCGCCGGAGGTATCCGGCGCTGCAAGGAGGCGCGGATGCCCGAAGACCATATCACTCCGGAACTGCTTGAATTGATCGCGGCCGCAGCCAGGCGGCACGGGCTGCCCGTGCAACACGTCCTGGCCATGGTCCGGCACGAATCGGTGGGGGGCGTCACGTATGCCGTCCGCTACGAGCCGGGCTTTTATGACCGCTACCTCAAGGGCAAGACGCCGAATTTCCGGCCGCCGCATTGTTCCTGGGACACCGAGCGCATCGGCCGGGCGACATCGTGGGGCCTGATGCAGGTCATGGGCGAGACGGCCCGCTGCCAGGGGTTTCGCGGCTGGTTCCCGGAGCTATGCGTGCCGGAGGTCGGTCTGGAGTGGGGCTGTCTCTACCTGCGCCGATTGGCGGACAGATACCTTTCCGACGGCGGTTGGCAGGTGGTCTGCCGGGCCTACAACGGCGGCCCTGGCAACGCCCACAACGTCGTAAACGACTACCCGGCCAAGATACTGGCGCTCATTCCGGGCGGCCGTTGGCCGGAACAGGAGGCCTAGATGAACGACTCCGAGACCAGGCAGACGACGCCGGGCGTCCCGATGACTCCGGAATTTCTGGCCGCCGTGGCCGAAGGCGTGGGCGCGGCCCTGTCCGGCAAGGTGGCCACGCCCCCCGCCGTGGCCGTCGCCCCGGCGGCTTCGTCCACGCCCGCCGAGATTGGCGCGGCCCTGGGCCGGGTCGCCGCCCCACTGGCCGCGCCGGTCCTCGCCAAGGCCGGGAGCCGGATCAAGAGCCGCAAGCTCTGGGTGACGGTGGGCACGTTGGGCTCGTTGCTGGCCCAGACGCCCCTGGGTCTGGCCCTGCCTCCGGCCGCACAGGTGGCGATGGCGGCCCTGGCGGCCGTGTACGTGGCGGCCCAGGCCGGAGTGGACAGCTCCAAAAAGGAAGGCCCCCATGCGTAAGCGACGCTTCATCCTCTCCGTCTGCGTCCTGGCCGTGGTGACCCTGGCCTCCTGCGCCGTCCTGTCCAAATCCTCCGGAGGCCTAAGCGCCGAACAGGTCAGGTCCGGACTCGAATGGCTCGACGCCAGCCTGGCCAAACTGGAGGCCGACGTGGCCGTGGCCAAGGCCGTCGCGCCGGAGCATGCCGCCGACCTCGACGCGGCCGTGGACGAACATCTGGAGGAGCTGCGCACCGGGGCGGCCTTCATGCGCGAGCAGCTTGCGGAGGGGCAACCCGGCGTGGCCGACGCCATATGGCAGGTGGTGCGCCCGATTGTGGGGACCGCCGCCATGGAGATTCTCTCGCACGGCGTCTCCCCGATTCGGCCCGGCTGGCCGGAGGTCGCCCCGTGACGACGTATCCCGCCGAACTGGGCGTGGTCCCCTATGAGAGGTTGCGCCCCGACCTGGACGTGTTCGTGGTCACCTGGGTGGGAGCGTCGCTTCTGTCCCGGGCCATCCGGCGCTTCGCTCCCGGCGGATCGCACACCAGCCTTGGGCTCAACCTCTACGGCTCCATCATGCTGATCGAGGCCATGGAGCTTGGGGTGGAGCCCAACCGGGCCTCTGACCGCTTCGACGACTACGACGGCGACATCTTCGTCCACCCCATCCGGGTGGCCGCCGACGTGGCCGACGGCATCAAGGCCACGGCGCTCAAGATGTGCGGCTCGCATGTGCGCTACGGCTACCGCACGCTTTTCGCCCTGTCCTGGCGGCGGGTGCGCAACGTCATGCGCCGTCCCGTCTGCTCCCAGACGACGGGCTACATCCTGGCCAAGCATGGCGTCATCCCGCCCCAGGATCATGTGATTTCCCCGGGCGGGCTGCGGACGCTTCTGCCTGCGCCCTGGCGGCTCGCCCCCTACAGCAAGGAGGCCGACTAGATGGATATCTTCAAGCGCGTCGAGGTGTTCCGCGCGGGCGACCACGTGGACAGCAGCGGCCGGAAACACACGTTTGCCGAAGCCGATCTGGACAGGATCGCCGCTTATGACCCGGCCCGGCATGAGGCCCCGCTGGTCGTCGGACATCCCAAGGACAACGCCCCGGCCTACGGCTGGGTGGAGCGCGTCTACCGTGAGGGCGGTACGCTTCTGGCCGATTTCAAGGACGTCGCGCCGGAATTCGCCGACCTGGTCCAGTCCGGCCGCTTCAAAAAGCGTTCAATCAGCCTCTATCCCGACGGCTCCTTGCGCCACGTGGGTTTCCTGGGGGCGACGCCTCCGGCCGTCAAGGGCCTGAAGGACGTGGCCTTCGCCGAGGGCGAGGCGCGGACCTTCGAGTTCGCCGAGGAGTCCGATCCGGACGCCGACAAATCCCTGTTCACCCGCTTCGCCGAGGCCTTCCTGGGGCTCGCCGGGCCGGGACGAACCGGCAAACCGGCCGTTTCCCCGGCCGCCAACAAGGAGAAGCCCATGGGGGGCGACAAGGATCTGGCCGTCCAGGTGGCGGCCCTGACCGCCAAGGTGGCCGAGTTTTCCGAAGCGCAATCCGCCAAGGACCAGCGGATCGCTGTTCTGGAAGCGGCCAACAAGGCTCTGGCCAGCCGCGTGGACGCCACGGTGGCCACCGGACGCCGGACCGAGATCGCGGCCTTTTGCGAGCGCTTGGCCGGGGACGGCCACCTCACGAGCTACCAGCAGGGGCTGGCCATGCACTGCATGGAAAAGCTCGACGCGGCCGGGACCGTGGACTTCGAGGAGGGCGGCAAGACCGTTCAAAAGCCGGTGGCCGAGGCGTTCAAGGCGTTTTTGGAAAGCCTGCCGGTCCAGGTGGAGTTCGGCGAGCGGGCCACCCATGGCCGCGCCGCCGGGAAGCCCGGCGGCCTTGATGTCGCCGCCATGGCCGTGAAGATCCGCGACAAGGTGGACGCGGCCGACAAGGCCGGGCGCACATTGAGCTTTGCCGAGGCGCAGGCGGAAGTGCTGCGCGAACACCAGGAGGGCGCGAAAAAATGATTCCCGGACTGACCAAGACATACGTGGCCGACGGGGACATCCCGGCCCGGGCCATCGTCAAGGCCGGATCGGCCGAGGGAACCGTGGCCGTGGCCACGGCCGCCACCGACGCCATCATCGGCGTGTCCGAACGCCTGGACGCCGACGACGGCGACCGCGTGGACGTGATCCATTCCGGTGTCGCCGAGGTCGTTCTCGGCGGGGCCGTGACCTACGGCGACTTCCTGACGGCAGGCGCCCTGGGCGTGGCGGTCTCCGCCGCCCCGGCCGCCGGGGTCAACGCCCGGATCGCGGGCATGACGCTGTCAAGCGGCGTCTCCGGCGACATCATCGACATGCTCATCACCCTGAACCGGATTCAGGGCTAAGGAGGTTTTATGGGCCGCAAAGCGCCTTTCACCATCATCCCGGAACTGATGGCCGTCGCCATCGCCTACCGCAACCGGGAGATGATCGCGGACCTGGTGCTGCCCCGGGTCACCCCGGTGAGCACCGAGGAGTTCTTGTACTTCGTCTACAGTCTGGCCCAGGGCTTCACCGTGCCCGACACCAAGGTCGGGCGGCGGGGGCGGGTCAACCAGATCGAGATCGAATCCGAGGAGCGCACCGGCTCCACCCAGGATTACGGCCTGGAGGATCCGATCCCCATCAAGGACATCGAAAACGCCCCTCCGGGCATCGACCCCCGGGCCACGGCCACGGAATACATCATGAATCTGCTGGCCCTGGACCGCGAGGTTCGCGTGGCGGGCCTGGTGTTCAACCCGGCCACCTATCCGGCCGGGAACAAGGCCACGCTGTCCGGCACGAGCCAGTTCTCGGACAACAGTTCCGATCCCGTCGGCGTGATTTCCGACGCCCTGGAATCGTGCGTCATGCGCCCCAACACCATGGTCATCGGCCGTTCGGGCTGGTCGAAGCTGGCCCGGCATCCCAAAATCGTGTCCGCCTGCCTGCGCAATTCGGGCGAGTCGGGCATCGCCCGCCGCCAGGACGTGGCCGCTCTTTTCGAGCTGGAAGATATCCTGGTCGGGGAATCCTTCGTGAACACGGCCAGGAAGGGGCAGCCGACGAACCTCTCCAGGACGTGGGGCAAACACCTCTCGCTCATCTACCGCAACAAGCAGGCCGCGCCCCAGCGCGACGTGACCTTCGGCATGACCGTGCCCTTCAGGACGCCCATCGCCGGTTCCTGGCCGGACAAGAACATCGGGTTGTACGGCGGTGAGATGGTCCGCGCCGGTGAATCCGTGTCCGAGCTGATCACCTGCCCGGACGTCGCCTACTTCCTGCAAAACATCGTCGCCTAAGGGGGCTTATGAAAATCCAGATGCTGCACACCGTACTGCACGACGGCGAGCGGATCCCGGCCGACGAAATCGTCACCGGTCTGCCCGAGGCCGCCGCGCAGGCGTTGGTCGCCTCGGGCGCGGCCAAGGCCGTGGATGAGTCCAAAGCCGCGCCCGAGGAGCCGGAGCCTAAGGCTCCCGAGGCCGCCCTGGCCGCGCCTGCCGGTAACGGCGACGTCGCGCCCGCCGCCGAAACCGCCAAGGCCAAGGCAGGGAAGTAGACATGGCCTACTGCGCGCAGACGGACCTGACGCGACGGCTCACCCACGAGCGGCTCGTGGAGCTGACCGACGACCGCGTGCCGCCCGAGGCCGTGGACGTCGCCGTGCTCGATGCGGCCGTCGCGGCGGCCGGGGAGATCGTGGACGGATATCTGCGCGACCGCTACGAGCTGCCGCTCGACCCTGTCCCGGGCCTGGTGCGCGAGATCGCAGCCGACCTGGTCGCCTACGACCTGTGGGGACGGCGGCCCGAGGCCGACGGTGAGCCTCCGAAAAACCTGGAAAAGGCCCACGACCGGGCGCTTAGGCTCCTGCGCGAGATCCAGGCCGGGCACGTCACCCTGGGGGTGGCCGCCGGGCAGCCCGATCCCGCGCCGCATGCCTCCGGGGTGCGGGTTAACGACCGTCTCCGGGAGTTCGGCGACGACATCCTGGGGCGGTTCTGATGATCGCGGAGATCGAACGGGACATGGTGGCTGTCCTGGCCGAGGCGCTGCCGGAAATCACGGTCCAGGCTTTCCCGGACAAGCCCGAGGCCTACCGGCTGGCGCATCCGCACGGCGTGGTGCTGGTGGGCTACTCCGGAAGCCGCCTGCCCGGGCCGGATACGCTGCCCGGAACCGAACAGAAACGCCGCCTGGAGTTCCAACTTGTGATCAAGGTGCGCTCCCTGCGGGACCACACAGGGGCCTACGCCGTGCTGGACGCCGCCCGCGCCGCCCTGTCCGGACGCGCCATTCGGGGAGCCCGGTTCCATCCGGTGCGAGAACAGTTCGAGGATGTGAGCAGCGGCGTGTGGACCTATCTGGCGGTGTACGCGGCGGACGTGCCCTGGGTGTCCCAGGCGCAGTTCCCCGACGACGTGGCCCACGCCCTGGCCGCCGCCCGGATCGCGGTCACCGGCGGCATCGACCCCGCACCCATCATCGTGGAGAAATGACATGGACAAGACCTACCGCTACAGCGGCCCGCTTTCGGCCGTGACTCTGCCCGACGATGCGTTCCCCAAAGGCCGCCAGGTGCGGCTTTTCCCGGGTCGGGACATCGCCCTGCCCGAGGACAACGCCTACGTCAAAGCGCTCGTCGCTCGCGGCCACCTGACGCCCGTGGTCAGTCCCGCCGCCCCGGCCGCGCCGGTCACTCAGGCTGTCACGCCGCCCGTCGCTGCGGCCGTGAAGCAGGAATCCGCGCCCGCTGGGACGGCCTCGACCGTCCAGTCCGCCACGGCCGCCGCTCCCGCCACACCCGCAGCCAACACCAAACCCACGGGGGGGGAATAAATGCCCGCGAACTTCCTTCACGGCGTCGAGACCGTTGAAATCGACGACGGCCCGGCGCCCATTCGGCTGGTGAAAACGGCCGTCATCGGGCTTGTCGGAACTGCGCCGATCTTCGAGGTTGACCCGGCCTATCGCACCGTGGGCGAGCCGGTCCTTATCCTCAACGACCAGTCCGCCGCCAAATACTTCGGTACGGCCCGGGACGGCTACACCATCCCGCAGGCCCTGGACGCCATCCGCGACCAGCAGGTGAACGGCTCGGGCTACGGCGCGGTGGTAGTCATCAACGTCTTCGATCCCGAGGGCGGCGAGCGGGTCATCGATGTTCCGGCCGAGGAAATGACTTTTAGCGCGGCCGGGACCATCACCCTGGACCGCGAGGACATCTCCGGGGTCATCATCAAAAACGAGGCCAGGACGCACACCTTCATCTCCGGCACGGACTACTCGGTCGATCCGGCCACGGGCGTCATCACCCGGCTGGCCGAGGGATCCATCCCGGCCCTGGCCACTGTGTCCGTTAGCTACGCCTACACCAACAGCCACACCTCGCAGTGGCCGCTGGGCGACGCCCTGTTCGCGGACGATGACACGCTGCTTTTGGGTGCTCCCGGCGTCTCCGACGTGGTGGTCAAGTCCAAGGATGGCGCAACCACCTACGTCCTCGGCACGGACTACAGCGTCGAACCCGTGGAAGGCGTCGTGACCAGGTTGGCCGCCGGGGGCATCGCCAAGGGCGCGGCGGTCAAGGTGGGCTGCACCTACGCCGATCCGTCGAAGGTGTTGCCGTCGGAAATCATCGGCTGGACCGACGCGGCCGGGGAGCGCCTCGGCATGCAGGCGTTCAAGGATTGCTTCAACCTGTTCGGCTTCTGGCCGAAGATCCTGGTTGCGCCAGGCTATTCGCCGCTGACGTCCGTGACCTCGGAGTTGATCGTTTTGGCCGAGGCCATGCGGGCCATCTCCATGGTGGATGCGCCCGTGGGCGTCACCTTCCAGCAGGCGCTGGCCGGACGCGGCCCGCTTGGCGCGATCAACTTCAACACGTCGAGCCCCAGGGCCGTGCTGTGCTACCCCCACTGCAAGGTCTACGACACGTCCACAGACACCACGGTGTTGCAACCGTTGTCGGCGCGTCTGGCCGGGGTGCTGGCCGCCAAGGACATGGACAAGGGCTATTGGTGGAGCCCGTCCAACACCGAGATACAGGGCATCGTCGGCATGGAGATTCGCCTCACGGCCGGGATCAACGACGCCAACTCCGAATGCAACCTCTTAAACGAGGTGGGCATCACCACCATCTTCAACGCTTACGCCACGGGGCTGCGCACCTGGGGCAACCGCTCCGCCGCTTGGCCCTCGGTCACCGGCCCCAAGCAGTTCATCAATGTCCGTCGCGTGGCCGACGTGATCGCCGAGTCCATCGAATACAGCATGCTCCAGTTCCTGGATCGGCCCATCACCAGTGCATTCATCGACGCCGTCACAGAAAGCGTGAACAGCTTCATGCGCACCCTCGTGGCGCGCGGAGCCATCCTGGACGGCCGCTGCTGGTACGACAAGAGCCTCAATGAGGCCACGGAACTGGCCGCCGGGCACATCACATTCAGCTACGACTTCATGCCGCCGCCCCCGGCCGAACGCATCACATTCGAGAGCCGCGTGAACATCAACTATCTGTCCCAGCTCAACGCCTCGGCCAACACCGTGGCCACGACGACCTCATAAGGAGACCGCATGCCCACCCCGATCCAGATCAACCGCCTGACGAACTGCAACGTTTATCTAAATGGCGATTCGCAGCTTGGTCGGTGCGAGGAGGCCAAAGTGCCGTCGGTCAAAAACGTCATGAGCGAACACAAGGCCCTGGGAATGATCGCCAAGGTCGAACTGCCGTCGGGCATCGACAAGATGGAGGCGGACTTCAAATGGGCCAGCTTTTACCCGGACGTGCTGCCGACGGTCGCCAATCCCTTCCGGGCTGTTGCCTTGCAGGTTCGCGGGTCGCTCCAGACCTGGGACGATTCCGGACTCATCGCCGAAGCGCCCCTGGTGGTGCACCTGCGCGGCCAGTTCAAAGAGGTGAGCTTCGGCGACTACAAACCCCAGAACCCGGCCGAGTTTCCGTCCAAGTTTTCCTGCACCTACGTCAAATGCGTGTCGGACGGCCGGGAACTCTATGAGATCGACGCCCTGTCCAACATCCTCAAGGTGGACGGCGTCGACCTCCTGGCCACCTACCGCGCCAACATCGGCGGATAACCCCAACCCACAGGAGAAATCCATGAGCGATCCGAACAGCATCGATCCGGCCGTCGAGCAGCCCCAGGCCCCCGGCCCCGAGAGCGCGGCCGAGGCCGTGGCCACGGCCCTGGAAGAACACCTCCAGGACATCGACGCCGCCATTGCGTCCCTGCCGGGCGAATTCCTGCTGCCGTCCGGCGTGCGCGTGGTCATACGCCCGGGCAAGGGGCGCGACCTGCTGGCCGCCCAGCGCGCCGCCGCTACCGACACGCATCTGGTCATGTACGGCCTGATCGCCAGCCTGTGCACGTTCGACGGCAAAAAGCGGGTGCTCGAGGACATCCTGGAAATGCCGCTCGGCGACGTCATGCTCTTAAACGTCAAGATCGGGGAATTGACCGGCGGCGATTTTTTGCCGTCGACGCCCGGGCCGTCCTCCACCTCGCAGCCGTGACCGGCTGGAGTCACGACGAACTGATGGCCATGGATGCGGCCGATCTGGCCCGCTGGTGCCGGGAGGCCGTGGAGTACCACAACGACATGAACAGGGTTGATTGACGGGGCGGCGAAAAGCCGCCCCTGACGCCTGGGGGCCAGCGTGAACGGACTGTTGCAACTCGGCATCGTGCTGACCGCCATCGACAAGATGAGCGGCGTCATCACCGGCGCGACCGACAAGGCCGCCCAGGGCTTTGCCCGTCTGCAACAGACAGTGTCACAGGTCTCGGCCAAGATGACCGAGATGGGGACCAAGGCCAGCCTGATGGGCGATGGCATCATGAACGGCCTGCAAAAGCCCATCACCGCCTTCGCCAACCTGGACGAGGCCTCGACGAACCTGCGCGTGGCCATGTTGGACAACCTGGGACGCATCCCGCCGCAATTCGCGGAGATCAACCGTCAGGCCGTGGAGCTTGGCAACCTTCTGCCCGGAACCACGGCGGATTTCGTCAACAATGCCCAGGCCCTTATCGAAAAGGGTGCGTCCCTGTCCTCGGTCGTGAATGGAGGCCTCAAGGCCGCAGCCTACCTGGGCGTCATCCTCAAGATCCCCCAGGCCGAGGCGGGCGCGCTGACGGCGAAGTTTCGCGAGACCTTCGGCCTGGCCGAAAACGAGCTGGTCAAAATGGCGGACCTGACCCAGCGGGCCAAGTTTTCCTTCGGCCTGGCCCCCGAGGAAATCAAGTACGCGGCGCAATACCTCGGCGGGACGCTCAATACCCTCAAGCTGGCCGGGGCGGAGAACGCCAAGATGGTCCTGGCCATGCAGGGCCTGGCCAGCCAGCACGGGGTCGAGGGCAGCGTCTTCGGCACCAACTTCGCCACAATGCTGACCCAGACGGCCATGCTCGAGGACAAGCTGGGCCGCAACTCCAAGATCATGAAGGAGGTCAACGCGGATCTGCGGCATGCCGGGATCAACATGCAATTTTTTGATCAGGCGGGAAACTTCGTCGGGCTGGAAAAGATGGTCGGCGAATTGGAGAAGCTGAATTCGCTCTCCCAACTGGACAAGCTCCAGGTCATGACCAAGCTGTTCGGCTCGGAAGGTACGCGGGTGGCCTCCATCCTGTCCGACGCTGGCGTCGCGGGCCTGCGTGAGGCTATGGCGCTCATGGACAAGCAGGCCAGCATCCAGCAGCGCATCGCCGAGGTCAACACATCCGCCCGCAACACCTGGGAGGCCCTGACCGGCACCGTCGAGAACTTCTGGGCGGCCGTGGGCGGCCCCATGGTCACATCGCTGTATCCGTATATGCAGGCGGTCAACGAATTTGTCGGCGGTCCCATGATGGCCTGGGTCGACCGCAACAAGGACCTGGTTAAATGGCTGGGGCTGGCAGCCCTGGCCGTGGGCGGGCTCCTGGTGGTTTTGGGCGGCGTGGGCATCGTGGCCGGGGCCGTGGGCAGCGGCGTATCCGCGTTGCTCGGGGTGTTTTCCGCCGTGGCAGGCGGGGTCGGCATGCTAGGCCGGGCGCTGGCCTGGCTCGGTCCCATCCTCGGCCGCACGCTTTTGACCGCCTTCCTCGCGGCGGCCAAAGGGGCGTGGGCGTTCACCACGGCGCTTTTGGCCAACCCCATCACCTGGATCATCGCGGCCGTCATCGCCTTGGGCGTGGGCATCTACATGCTGGTCAAGCATTGGGACACGGTCAAGGCCGCGACCCAGCGCTTCTGGGACTACCTGAAGACTGTGGCCGGATCGATTGGGACGGCGTTGTCCAGCGCAATCACAGGCGGGATGGCGGCCATACAAAGCGGCGTGTCCCGCGCGGTTTCCGCTGTGGCCCAGGTGGGCGGCCGGTTGCTATCCGTCTTCACGAGCCTGCCCGCCCGGATGTTCCAGGCTGGCGTGGGCATCATCGAGCAGTTGTGGCAGGGCATGATGTCCGCCGCAGGCAAGTTGCTGGATGGCGTCAAGGGGATCGCCGAGAAGGTGCGGTCCTACTGGCCGTTTTCTCCCGCCAAGGCTGGGCCGCTGCGGGATCTGCACCGCGTCCGGCTCATCGAGACCATCGCCGAGGGCGTCGACGCCGGGCCGCTGGTCAAGGCCATGACGGCGGCGGCGGGCGCCGGGATGGCTCCTGTGAACAAGGCCACGGTGGCCGCCAAGGCCACAAGCCTTATGGGGGACGCCAAGTGGCAAGACCCGCGTCTGCAAGCCATCCTCGGCAAGCATGGCGGAATGGCCGCCAAGGCCACAAGCCTTATGGGCGATTCCAAGTGGCAGGACCCGCGTCTGCAAGCCATCCTGCGTAAACACGGCGGAATGGCCGACCCGATGCCGCCCACCGCGCGGGCATTGCCCCGAAACCTCGGCCGCACCGTGCCCGTGGGCGGCGCGTCAGCCGCGCCAACGCCCGCGCCGCGTCCGGCGGCCCCGGCGGCCGCGTCCGGACGTGGGGGCCGGGGTCCGGGCGGCGGGGGCGGCGTCACGGTCAACTATTCGCCCACCGTCACTGTCCAGGGCCCGGGCGGCAAGGACGGCCTCATGGCCGCACTCAAGCGGCACGAGCATGAACTGGTGCGCCTGATCGAGCAGGTCGTGGCCCGCAACGCCCGGAGGGCGTACTAAATGTGGGCCACCCTGGGCGACATCCGCTTCGAGCTGTTGCGCGCGCCGGAGTCGGCAGACCTGGCCATCGGCCACACCTACGCCGAACACGCCGTCATCGAAGGCAAGCCCAAGCTGCAATGGACCGGCGACGCCTTGCGCGACCGCAACTGGACCATCCGTCTGCACCATTCGTTTTGCGATCCCGAGACCGTGATGACGGCGCTTAGGACCGCCGCCGCCGGACATCAGGCCCTGCCGCTGTCGCTCGGAACCGGGACATATCTCGGGCGCTACGTGATCGTCTCCATCAACGAGGACACGCTTTTTACCGGACCTGCCGGGCGCGCCATGGAAGTGGCGGCAACGCTCAAGCTCAAGGAATGGGTTGGCGGCGAATCCTCGGGCACGGGCGAGGCCGTCGCCCAGTCCGGCCAGTCGCTGATCGGGAGCGTGTGGCGATGAGCGCGTATCTGGAGCACATCACCACCGAGGGAGAGCGCTGGGACCATCTGGCCTGGCGCTACTACCGCGACCCAATGGGCTACGAGCGCATCATGGTCGCCAACCCCGGCCAGCCCCGCGACACGGTCCTGACCGGCGGCATCCGCCTGCTTATCCCCATCATAGAAGCCCCTGCCACCCTGGCCGAGGATCTGCCGCCATGGAAAAGGTGAAGGTCCGCACCCCGCAATGGAAAGTAAGCATCGCGGGAAAAGACGTGACGTCCGCGATCATGTCCTACGTGAAGTCGGTGACCTACAGCGACAGCGTGGCGGGGTCGTCCGACGAGGTGGACCTGGTCCTGGAGGACTCCACCGGCGTGTGGCGCACGTCCTGGTATCCGAGCCAGGGCGACGCCATCGTGGTGGCCATGGGCTACGCCGGGGAGCAGCTCATGCCGTGCGGGTCGTTTGAGATCGAGGAAATCGAGATCTCCGGCCCCGAGGCCGTGATGCATATCCGCGCTTTGGCCAGCGGCGTCACCCCCGCCCAGCGCACCAAGCGGTCCCAGGCCTACGAAGGGTCCAGTCTGCGCGAGATCGCCACCACCGTGGCCCGCCGCCACGGCTTTCGAGTGCTCGGCGACATCCCGGACGTGCGCCTCAATCGGATCACCCAGAACCAGGAAACCGATCTGTCGTTCGTGAAGCGGTTGGCGGGCGATTACGGCCACGTGTTTTCCGTCAAGGGCGATCAATTGGTGTTCAGCCAGTATTCAAAACTGCGCCAGGCCGCCCCGGTCCTGACGCTCAATCGCGTGGGCGGCGTGGCGTCCTATAGTCTGCGGGATCAGTCGCTCAAGGCCTACAAGGACTGCGAGTGCTCCTACGACGATCCCAAGACGAAAACCTGCCACACGCACCAGGCCCGGGCCTCGGGGGCCGCGTCCGGAGACACCTGCAAAATCACCCGGCGCTGCGAAAATGCCCAGCAGGCCAAGCTCCAGGCCGAGGCGGAACTGGAGCGGCAAAACGACGGCAAATACGAGGGGACTATCAACTGCGAGGGCAACACGCGGCTGGTGGCCGGAAACACCGTGGCCCTGGCCGGATTCGGCCGTTTCGACGGGACATACCTGGTCGACTCGTCGCGCCACAGCATCGAGCAGGGCAAGGGGTACGCCACGGAGATCACGATCAAACGGGGCTACGAGGAGGCGGGAAATGCTTAAATTCGGCGTCGTGACCCGGGTGGACGCTACGAACTGCCGCGCCCGCGTGCGCTACCAGGACAACGAGGGCATCGAATCCTGGTGGCTGGCCGTGATCCAGCGCAAGACCACGGGCGACCGCGACTACCACATGCCCCAACCCGGCGAGCACGTGGCCTGTCTGGTCGATGCACACAATGAAGAGGGAGTCATCCTGGGGGCCATCTATTCGGCCGCCGATCCCGCGCCGGTTTCGAGCCAGGACAAGCGCCACACGCAATTCGAGGACAAGACGGAAGTCGAATACGACCGCAAGACGCACGAGCTGCGGGCGAGCATTCGCGGCGGCGTTGAAACAAGCGTGCTCAAAAAGCTGCAACGCCATCGCATCAACAAGGGGAACCTGCTCATCAAACTGGTGAAGGAAAAACGTCTGCCTAAGGAGCCGCCGGAGATCGTGCCCGCCGATGATTGGAAGAAGCTCAAGGGATATGGATATGTCGTGATCGAATCAGAGCGCACGATCTGCCTGAACGCCCCGACCATCGTGATGCTGTGCAACAGCACCGTGACGGGGCAATATGTCCCTGATCTCATCGAAGATGAAGTGTATAGTGAGCAATCTCGAAAAGAGTAGTTCTGCACGATGCAGAAGGAAACCCGCGTTGAGAGATATACAACGTCCCCATCCCGCCGCCGGAAGAGGATGACATGACAAACCCCGTCGCCGACGTCAACGAAATACGATCCGCCGACTGGTCCCGCACCGTGGGCGGCTACGGCGAGGTGGTCGAGCAGCTCGACGACATCGCCCAGGCCATGCGCATCCTGCTGGCCACGCCCAAGGGGGCCGTGGTCCACCGGCCGGAGTTCGGCTGCGACGCCTGGCGTTATCTCGATCATCCGACCAACGAGGCCCTGCCCCACATCATCCGCGAATGCACCGACGCCCTGGCCAGGTGGGAGCCCAGGGCCACGGTCGTCGGCATCGATAGCAGCTACGATGCCGAGCACGTGTGTCTGGTCATCCGCTGGGTGGCTGCCCTGGGGTCGCAAGCCCAGACGTCGGAGGTGCGGTATGTGTTCACTCGACCTGACTAGACTGCCTGAACCCTCCTTCGTTTCGCGGGACGCGGCCGCCGTAACCTCCGAAATGGTGGCCATGTTTGAGGCCATGACCGGGCGTACGCTCTATCCGGCCCAACCCGAGCGCGTTGAGATTGACGTGGTGGCCTACCGGGAGATGCTGGTCCGCATCGGCATCCAGGCCGCCGCCAAGCAAAATCTTTTGGCCTACGCCACGAACACGCACCTCGACCACCTGGCCGCCTTTTACGACGTCGCCCGGCTGGCGGCTGCGGCCGCCCGCACCACACTGCTATTTTCGGTCGACCCGCCGCGCTCGGCGGCGGTTGCCATCCCGGCTGGAACCCGGGTCCAGACCAAGGACGGCAAGATCGCGTTCGCCACCACGGTCCAGGTGGTGCTGCCCGCCGGGGAGGCGTCCGTCGCCGTCCCGGCCGTGGCCGCCACGCCCGGGACCGGGGCCAACGGCTATCTGCCGGGCGAGATCGCCAATCTGGTGGACAGCCTGGACGTGGACGCCGTGGCCAACACCACCACCAGCTACGGCGGACTGGCCGCCGAGGACGACGACCGGCTGCGGATCCGTACCCAGATCGCTACGGAGGCGTTTTCGACATGCGGACCGGCGGACGCCTACCGTTTTTGGGCGCTCTCGGCCCACCAGGGGATTGTGGATGTGGCCGTGATATCGCCCTCGGCCGGGGTGGTGCACGTGCATCCGCTCATGGCCGACGGGCTGCCCGGAAGCGAGGTGATCGCCCAGGTGGCGGCGCTTCTTCTGGGCGACAAGGTCCGGCCTTTGACCGACCTGGTCAAGGTGTTGCCGCCCGTTTCCCGCGACTACGCCGTGCATGTGGCCGTGACCGTCCAGGGCGGACACGATGCGGCCACGGTTGCGGGCGCGGCGCACAAGGCCCTGTTGGCCTATGCGTCGGGCCGGGCCGCCCGGCTGGGCCGGGACATCGTTCCTGCCCAGGTCATTTCCGCCGCCGCCGTGACCGGCGTGCATGACGTGTCGGTCATCTCCCCCGGGCTGTTGGTGTTGCCGCCGGAAGAGTGGGCGCACTGCACCGGTGTGACCGTCGACGTGGCGGGGGTGGCCGATGGCTGATCCGCGCATCATCCCGCCAGGGATAAATGACGACACCAGCCAGGCGATAGGCGGCCTGCTCGACCGCTTCGACGCCCTGGACCTGGACGTGTTGCGCATGATCCCGGTGGAGTCGCGCCTGGATGCTGTCCTGGAGCACCTAGCCTACGCCTATCATGTGGACGGCTGGGAGTATGTCGCAACGCGCGCCCAGAAGATCGACCTGATCAAACGCTTCTATGAGTTTCACCGGTACAAAGGGACAAAGTACGGCCTGGCCCTGTACCTGCGCACGTTTCTGTCCCGGGACCTGCTGTCCTGCGCCCCGCCCACGAAATCCTATTGCGGCGCCAGCCTGACCGACGCCGAGCGGGCGGCCTGGGAGGCCCCGCATCCCGAATTGCGCATCTACCCGTTCCGGCACGCCGGGACGAGGCAGGGGGCGTTCGTCGGCGATTTCGCCGGAGTCTGCTACCCCAACACCTCCGACGCCATCCTGCGCATCGGGGAGCGTGTGACCCTCTACGATCCGCGGACCGGCGAGGATACCTGGCTGGATTCCCTGGTCACCTCACGCGACACGGTGGAGAGGATGGGCGTCGAGCGCGTGACCGTGCGCCTGCCGGGGCAGGCGGGCCGGGCGTTATTCGTGGGACAATGCCTGTCGGGGTTCACGGCGGACACCGGGGCGGCCTCGCGTATGTACGCCCTGGATCTGGCGGTGGGCTATGCCGACGAGATCGCACGCCGCATGCCGTTATCCGTCCGTCCGTCGCTTACGCCCATGCGCATCGGCTGCGACCAGGTCGCAAGCCCCGGGCAGGCCGGGTACGGCCTGTTTCCGGGACACCGCTGGCCGGACGCCTACGACGCCCCGGCGCATCTGTTTTTTTCAGGACGCTTTCCGGCGCCTTCGACTGCTGGGGACCGCCTCTACCGCCGCACCAAATTGTTTGATCCGGACCGCGTGGTCTTCCATCGCCGCGCCACCTCCACATTCTGCGGGGCGTTCAAGCTGGGCGCTGTCCGCCCGCACCATGCGGAGGCCGCTGTGGACATGCTGCGGCAGGCCCCGCCCCGGGCTATGTTTTGCGGCTGCCATCTGGCCAACCGGCATGTCTGCGATTTGGCCGCCGGGGACTGGATCGACCTCATGCGCCGGATCGGTAGGATGTCGGTCCGGATTTCCGACCGCATTCTCGTTGCGACAGCCAACCGCCGACAGATCCAGGCCAGCGAGTCGATTACCTGCGGAGCCGTGGTCTGCGGCGATTATCAACTGGAAACCTTCTAGGGGGGGATATGGAAACGCTCGTCAAATTTCGGGACCGGCAGGAAGTGCAGGCGATTGACCTGAACAACATAGGGGGATTCGCCGATGTGGCCATGGCGAATGTGGTCACCGACGCCATCACCACGGAGAGGATGTTCGTCGGACTCCAGGTCACGCAGCATTCCGCCACGGAGATTGACGTCGCGGCCGGCCGTTTGTGGGACGGCGTCACCGGAAAGCGGTACGCGCATGATGCGGCGGAAACGATCAGCCTGTTTTCCTTTATGCCTGTCGCCGATCAAAAATATCTGGTCATCTCGGTCATCGGCCAGGAGGTGGACACCGACCAGGAGCCCCGTGATTTTCTTGTGGACCTGACGTCGGGGCAAACCGAACCCAAGGCTGTGATGATGCACACGGCCCGTCAGGTGGCCATCCAGATCACGGCGGGCTTGGAGTCGACCACGCCGCAAAAGCCGGACGCGCCGACCAGCTATCTGGCTATCGCCCACGTGCTGCTCGGAACATCTGGCATTATGGAGATCGAGGTTGCCGACAACAAACAGCTCATGCGGCTGTTCGACGTCTGGCAGCAGACGTTAAGCAACTTGAGGTGGATCAATGACGCGGCGCCGAAGCTCGCGTCGATCCTGTCCGACCTCGCCAGCCTGGCCGCTTTGGTCAGAGCGCTACAGGCCGCCAATTCGTCGCAGGGTTTGGTCATGCAACTCGCGGCCGAGGTCGCCTTGCTGCGGGACAAAGTGGGTCTGC
>Ga0209800_10000537_pt1 | contig 56747 bp, 61 predicted proteins | sample Higcelweek8metaG_FD_187174 | JGI IMG/M metagenome (GOLD analysis project Ga0209800, IMG submission 187174) | Freshwater pond sediment microbial communities from the University of Edinburgh, under environmental carbon perturbations - High... | ecosystem: Environmental > Aquatic > Freshwater >...
AACATTCTACAAATCAATATCATATTGAACATGAAGTATGTCTGCAACATGTACTAATTGAAATCTAAGTTACTCAACTGAGAATATTTCTTGTATTTCTTGATATAATGTAAGTTGAAGTAGTTGTATGCCTATAGTTTATACAAGTTGTAACGCAATAAAAACAGCATTGCCAGCAAGTACAGATTGAACATATACTATAGATCCAGATTGAACATGATGAAATGCTGCATTTCAAGTATATTGTGATATGACAACTGATTGATGAGGTTGGACTCTAGTTTGAACTATAGTAAAAACTCAAACTCCAATCTCTTTGTATTCATCTGTTTCAAGTTGATTTGCACTTACTCCAAATGATCCTTCTGTAACTGGTATATTCAAATATGATATATCTAGTTTTCATGAAGTTAGAGAACAGGTATCTTGTAATTCTAGCTGATGTAAAACTGTTTGGTGATCAAATAAAACACCAACCGAACTAGATCAGATTAGACAATCATTTATTGCTTATAGTACCCGTGTATCATTATGGCCAAACTATTCAAATGCACCTACGTGTAGAACGACATATATATGAACTGATAATATAGTTTGATGTTCTCAATATTCCTGAACAAATACTGATACAATAGCCTGATGGCAACTTGATGTAAATGCCTGAAGTCATTGTTGGTCATTACGATGAAGTATTGGCTGAGCTGGATGAGGCTCTTCCTTATGTATTGTTAGTGAACCTAATTGAACACGCTGGGCTTTATTGTGGTTTAGATAAAATAGTTATAATTGAATTTTTTATTGCTTAAGGAACGATGTATCGTTCCTTTTTTGTATACAAAACCAGATTGGAACGAAAAATATTCATTCCTATATCACATTAATCTCAAATAATTATTCTCAAAATCCTATCCAAAAAATATCCCAGAATTTAAATTTGATTTTCAAATATTTTTCATATAATGGGTCCGTTTAAAAGCCAAAATATAAACTATTTAATATGTCTGCAGGAGAAGTAGGACCACATATACCAAAAATTCAATGAGAAATGATTCATTGATTAAGTTTTCATGTCTGAGGAATGGAATTCTGAATATCTAACACTGTCTTCACTACTTGGATATTTATGATTCTATTACTTATTGTTCTAGTTAACTTCAAGAGATGACTCAAGAAAGAATGATGATTCTTCAAGACAACATGATTGATTATGGTTAATTGACTATACAAGATGGCTAGTGATTTCATCTGAGATAAGAAATTTGCTAGGAAAATCCTATTCCTTGTAGGTTGAATGTTTATATTCATATTTCTTGCTAATGTATTCTCATTATTCCTAGATTGGATTCTATTATTTGCAGGAGAGAGACTTGGTTTACATGAATACTTGAGACCTATTAACAGTGATTTAAATACAACTTTTGCTCTATCAGTCTCAATAATTGTAATATCACACTTCGTTGCAGTATGGACTAAATGAATCCCAAAATACCTTAAATGATATTTCTTCAATTTCCAATGAGACAACACATTCGAGAAAGCTGTGAATGTATTCGTTGGATGGCTACATCTAATCTGAGAAATCTCTAAAACGCTTTCACTTTCTCTTCGCCTCTTTGGTAATATATTCGCATGAGTTGTACTTATTGCGATGTTGGCTTACCTTGGATGAATGATTAGTATCCTGCACCTTAGAGTTGGAGAAATCTTCGTATTGCCGTTTTGGTTTTTAGAATTATTTGTAGCACTTGTTCAATCAATAGTATTCTTCGTATTGTCTTCTATTTACTTCAAGGGGGCAATTGAAGAACATCATTAAGAAGTAAGAAGTGAAGGAGGAAAACTATTTTCTTTTTTCTTTTTATTTTTTAATATTAATAATTATGGAAATGAGTATGGCTCTTGCCTTTGGTCTTGGTGCTTTCTGACCAGCTATTGCAATTGGTTTAATCGGTCTTGCTGCTATGAATGCAATCGGTAGAAACCCTTCTGCTGCAGGTGAAGTTAAATCTACTATGATTCTTGCTATTGCCTTTGCAGAAGCTCTTGGTATCTTCGCATTCGTTATAGCAATGGTAATCAAATTTATTAAATAATTATATAATCCCAACATATTGGGATTATATAATTTAGTTTTTTTATTTTTAATTCTTCTTTAATCATATGGGTGAATTCGTTAATTTATGATCATTTATTATACAATTTATTAATATTTGTATAATCATATATATTCTTAATAGGTTTTTATTTAAGCCTTATTTAGGATATTTGAAAGAGGAAGAATTAAAAAGAAAAGAACTTGAAGAAGCTCATTCTACAATGGAAGAGCTTAAGAAATGCGCTAAAGTTGAGGCAAAATGAATTATTGATGATGCCAAGAAAGAAGCTCTAACTATTAAAAAACAAAATGAAATAGTTGCCCGTCAAGAGGCTACTAATCTAGTAGAAGAAGCAAAAAACGAAGCAACAAAAATCAAATCAAAAGCAATGCAAGACATTGATAATGAGAGAAAAACTCTATACAGTGACCTAAGAGATAAAGTCCTTGATGTAGCACTAAAACTGAATGAAAAATTATTCACAAAAAGTGATGCCAACGCAGACTTCATCAAGAAAACACTAGAGAAAGAAAAGATTTAGTAAATAAACACAACCATTGTCACTCTAAGCCTGTCGAATGGGTCAATAAAATATTAAAAGTCCATTTTTCGTCATTCTGAGCGGAGTGAAACGGAGTTGAATGAATCTATTAAACAACTAAAATACCTTAATCAAGAATATGACAAATTTTGATATAACAAAATATAACAAAACCGAATTACAAGAAATCGCTAAGATTTTGAAAAAATTTAGGGCTTTGAGAAAAAACATAGGAAAGAAATCTTCAGAGATTTTATCGTATGAGCTTTCTTGAGATCATAAATTAATTGTAGAATATTTCCCTGCTCTTGATAAAACCAAAGTTCTTGATACAACTAAGAATATTTACAAGAATATCTTCGGTATTGAGATTAATGAGAGCAAGTTAGTGTGGAAAGAGAATACCAACCTTAAATGATGAATGAGATTATTCTTCTGAGACGACCTACTGGATATCTCATTTGAGAGTATTTCTAATAGTTTAAGGAAGATTTAGATTTAATCCTAAATCATTGTCATTCCTGCGAAGGCAGGAATCTACAGATTATTAAAATTAGTTATGACAAAAACTATTTGATATAAAATCGGAATGACAAAATATATTATAATATAACTTTTATTTTTATGAAATTAATATTACAAATATTATGATGAATTCTAGGTTTAATTAGCCTTTTATTCGTATTATGATTAATATATGTTATTTATCTAAATCTGAAACAAGGTTGATGATTTTCATGATGAATGTTCACAATTGTTGCTTGAATAATTTTATGAATAATTCCATTTATCCGCTGTTTAAAACTTGAAAGTGAAGCAAATTATAGAACATATATCGCTTTTACATTATTTCCAAGTTTATTGATAATTGTAACTCTTATTATTAATTATTTAATGGAATTCATGTCTTGAAATGCTCCAATGTATCTAATTTGAGCCCTATTATTATTCATTGTAATGACAATAATATCAATTATACAATGAAAAGAGGAATATGGAATATCAATTATAGATATGTTAAAGCAAGAATACAAATAACAAATAAATAATTTAATACTTTATAACTTATACCAACCTATGGCAAATACAAATGTGTTAGACTGAATATTGAAAGATATCGAGACCCGTCTTGATAGTGCCGATATTAGTCCTGAGAGAGTCAATTCTTGAGAAGTAATCTATCTATGAGACGGTATCGCAAAAGTAATCTGACTTCGTGATATAGCTTATAACGAGCTTGTAGAATTCGAGAGTGGAGCGACCTGAGTGGCACTTAACTTAGAAGAGAACTTCGTCGGAGTCGTAATTCTTAGTTGATTTTCAACTATTAAAGAATGAATGATTGGTAAAAAAACCGGTAAAATCCTAGAAGTTCCAGTTTGAGAGGCAATGCTCGGAAGAGTTGTTGATGCTCTTGGTAATCCTATAGATTGATTTGGAGAAATCAAAGCCACAGAATTCTTTCCAACAGAGAAAGTTGCAACTTGAGTTATGAGCCGTAAATCAGTTCACGAGCCATTAGAAACTGGTATCAAAGCGCTAGATTCACTTGTACCAATTGGTAGAGGACAGAGAGAATTAATTATCTGAGACAGACAAACAGGTAAAACACAGATAGCCATAGATACAATTCTTAACCAAAAAGGTAAATGAGTTAAATGTATCTATGTTTCAATCTGACAAAAAGATTCTAAAGTAGTAGCTATAGCGGAAGAACTTCGCAAGGCTTGAGCAATGGATTATACAATTATTGTTAATGCCTGATCAAGTGCACCAGCTGCAATGCAATGGCTAGCACCATTCTCTTGAGTTGCAATGTGAGAATATTTTATGTTCAAATGAGAACATGTATTAATTATCTATGATGACTTATCAAAACACGCTAACGCATACCGCGAAATGTCACTTTTACTAAGACGTCCACCAGGACGTGAAGCTTATCCTTGAGATGTATTCTATCTTCACTCAAGATTACTTGAGAGATCGGCTAAACTGAATGATAAACTATGAGCAGGTTCAATTACGGCTCTTCCAATTATCGAGACTCAAGCTTGAGATGTATCTGCATACGTTCCAACTAATGTAATCTCAATTACTGACTGACAAATATTCCTTGAAACTTCTCTATTCAATGCATGAGTGAAACCTGCAATCAATGTTTGATTATCAGTATCGCGCGTTTGATGATCAGCTCAGACTAAGGCAATGAAAAAAGTTGCATGAAGTCTTAAATTAAGTCTTGCACAATTCAGAGAACTAGAAGCATTTTCTCAATTCGCATCAGATCTAGATGAGGATACTAGAGCTCAACTTGAGAGAGGTAAAAGAATGGTAGAATTATTAAAACAAGATATCTACTCACCTATTACATTCGAGAAACAAGTTTGTGCAATTTATGCTTGAATTAACTGATATCTTGATAAAGTAGATGTTACTAAAATCAGAAACTTCGAAAAAGACCTATATGCGAAACTAGATAATGAAAAAACAATTATAGAAACAATAGCAAAAGAAAAGGTTCTAAGTGATGAAATTACTACTAAATTAATTAAAGTTATTAAGGAAGTTGTAAGCTTATATTAATCCCATAGATTATGTTCTTCAAAGATAAAAAGTTACAATATGATCCCAAAGAGTTTGAGAAAGAATTCAATAGCAAGAAATATGAATTCAATAATAATTCTTCAAAGAAATTTTGAGGAAATCAAAATGAGTTCATAGCTAAAATTAATGAATTCTTAGGTAAAATGCTAAACAAATTACTAGAAATTAAAACAATTAATAATAATATTGATGCAAAGAATTTTATTGAAAAAGCAATAAAAATTGATCCGATTTTAAAAATAATTTTAGTTATTGCAATCTTACTAATATTCTTATCTAGTCCAATATTTGTTATAATCTGAATAATAATACTAATTGCGATGATAAATAATAATAAATCATAACTAACTAATAATGGCAGCAGGAAAAGAAATAAAATGACGCATAAAAACTGTAAAAAACACAGCCAAAATCACCAAGGCTATGGAGCTTATTTCAACAGTTAAAATGAAAAAGGCTCAAGATAGTGTTCTTGCGAGTCGTCCTTTTGCTATCTGAGCACTTAAAATTATCAAAGAATTCTGAGATAGTTTCTGAGAATCTATCTTCTTCAATTGACCAAAAGAAAAAACTAATAAAGAGCTTCTAATAGTAATTAGCTCTAATAAATGACTATGTGGATGATATAATGTTAATATATTCAAGAGAGTTGCACAATACTTGAGAGAGAATAAATGAAAACAATTCGATTACATTACTGTCGGCAAAAAATCTCAAGAATTCATAGCAAGAACGGCATGAGAATTGATTTCAGACTTTAGTGAAGCAATCAAGGATTCTGTAGAAGTAAATGATACTAAGGCAATTTCTAAAGAAATCGTTGCATTATTTACTACCTGAAAATACGAAAAAGTAGTAATTTTTTATAGTTATTATTACTCAGCAATTACCCAGAAAGCACTTGCTAAACAATTCCTATGTATAGACAAAGAAGATATTGTGAATTATTTGACTGAAATAGTTGGAATGAATATAGAAACAAAAGAGAGTGTAGAACATAAAATAGAGCCTTCAAAAGCAGAAGTAATTAATTCCGTAATTCCGATGATTCTAGATATGATGTTCTATGAAATACTTCTAGAAGCAAAAGCATCAGAACATGCTTCTCGTATGGTTGCAATGAAGAATGCAAAAGACAGTGCTTGAAAGAAAGTATTCGAACTAACTCTAACCTACAACAAAGCCCGCCAAGCCAATATTACGAAAGAGATCTCAGAAATCGTGAGCTGAGTTGAGAGCATGAAAGATTAATAAATAATTTCCAAACCTTGAAACTAAAAATATATACAGACTGATGAGCAAGATGAAATCCGGGTAGTGCCTGAATTGGAGTATATATTACTGATTGAAATAACAAACCAATAGAGAAAAGATATAAGGCATTATGAGTCAAAACAAACAACCAAGCAGAATATTTATGAGCCTTACATTGAATAGAGAGAGCAATAGAATTATGAGCAACTGAGATTGAATTATATATGGATAGCCAATTAGTAGTTAATCAACTCACATGAATATTCAAGATGAAAAATAAAGAACTCGCGGAGATTAAGTTCGAAATACAAAAAGTAATAAATAATTGGTGATGAAAAATAGGCTTCATTCATATACCAAGAGAGAAAAATAAGGAGGCAGACAGGCTTAGCAATATTGCTATGGATAATAATTAATGAATAACAAATATTTACTAACTATTTAATACTATGAACAAATGAGTTATTACTAAAATAATCTGAGTGGTTATTGATGTAGAATTTAATAATTGATATATTCCGAATATATACGATGCACTGGAAGTTGTATGAGCTCCAGATAAACTTATTCTAGAAGTCCAACAACAACTAGGAGATAATATAGTTCGTACAATCGCTATGAATCCAGTTGAATGACTTAAAAGATGATTGGAAGTAATTGCAACAGAAAAACCAATCTCCGTACCAGTATGACCAAAAGTTCTTGGTAGAATGTTCAATGTACTAGGAGATCCAATTGATGAAATTGCAGCACCTACAGTTGATGACACTTGGTCAATTCACCGTAAATCTCCAGAATTCAGTGAGCTATCAACTCAGACTGAGATTTTTGAGACAGGTATCAAGGTAGTTGATCTAATCTGTCCGATGCTTAAGGGTTGAAAAGTATGATTATTCTGATGAGCATGAGTTGGTAAAACAGTTATCATGCAGGAATTAATCCACAATATCGCAAGTGAACATGGTTGATATTCAGTAGTAGCTGGAGTATGAGAGAGAACAAGAGAATGAAATGACCTATACCACGAAATGAAAGAATCATGAGTAATCGATAAAACCGCAATGGTATATGGACAAATGAACGAATCTCCAGGACCTCGTGCAAGAGTTGCACTAACTTGACTTACTATGGCGGAATATTTCCGTGATGTAGAGAAGAGGGATGTATTATTATTCATTGACAATATATTCCGTTTCACACAAGCATGATCAGAAATATCAGCACTACTTGGACGTATCCCTTCTGCAGTATGATACCAACCAACACTAGCGACAGAAATGGGTACTCTACAAGAAAGAATCGCCTCAACTAAGAACTGATCAATCACTTCCGTACAAGCAGTTTATGTGCCAGCCGACGACCTTACTGATCCGGCTCCAGCTAATACATTTGCACATCTTGACTCTACAGTAGTACTTGCTCGTGGAATTGCCGAACTTGGTATCTATCCTGCAGTTGATCCACTAGATTCTACTTCTACAGTACTTACCCCTAAAGCAGTATGAGAAGAACATTACAATATAGCAAGAAACGTACAAAAAATCCTACAAAGATATAAAGAATTACAAGATATTATCGCAATCCTATGAATGGATGAGTTATCAGAAGATGACAAGCTAGCTGTATCAAGAGCTCGTAAAATCCAGAGATTCTTCTCTCAACCTTTCTTCGTAGCAGAACAATTCACTGGAACTCCATGAGCTTACGTTAAACTTGAAGATACAATCAAATGATTCCAAAGAATTGCAGCCTGAGAACTAGACCATATCAACGAAAAGTTCTTCATGTATAAAGGTAAGATAGAAGAAGTAATCGAGGCTTATGACAAGGAAAAAGCTGTTTAATATCTTTGTGAATCTAATATTAATAAAAAATGTCATTCCCGTGAAAACGGGAATCTACAAAAACGATAAAAAAGTCATTCTGTCATTCTGAGCAAAGTCGAAGAATCCCTTTTAATAAGTAATTAGTTCAAATTAAGATTTTATAATTAATTTTTGAATTATGGTATGATTTTGAGAAATAAAAGATATTGCTTTAGTATTACAAAAAGCATGAAAAATTGATGAATATAACAAAATAATAGAACTTCAATCACAACTTTTGGATATGCAAAATACAATCCAAGAATTGTCTAAAGAAAATATATCTTTAAAAGATAAATTTAAGATTAAAGAAGAAATAATTTATAGAAATAATGCCTATTATATTTGAACTGATTGACCTTATTGTTCAAGATGCTGGGATAAAAATAAAGATTTAATAAGAATAATTCCTAGAAATCATAATACCCGGTTAGCTGATTGTCCAGAATGCAAAACATGGGTAAACTTTACTTGAGAAAAACATTAAATTATCCTCCTTATATGGAGGTTTGGAGGTGGAGGACCTGTTTGAAGTGAAGTGTAACGGAGCAAGTTTCCGGAACCTCCAAGACTTTTGCTACTTTTGGTCACAAAAGTAATAGAATATTTCTTAAGAAGAACTATCGCAGATAACTAGAATTGAATTTTTATAAATTATAAGTAAGCTATATACATTAATTGAAAATTTTCTAATATATAATTATATGAATAAAATAGCAACAAATAATATAGAATCTATAAATAAAGACCTAGATAATATGTTAAAACAGAAGAAAAATAAAGATTTACTTAAAAGATTATCCAAAAAATAATCATGATAATAAATTATTTAAACATAGATGAAATTAATTTTATTCATAATAAGATTCTTGAGAACTCATGATGATTACTTTGAGTTAAGAATTTGTGACAATTAGAATCTGTCTTAGAACATATTAAGAATGATGAGTATTACAAGGATTTCTACGAAAAAGCAAGTCATTTATTCTTTTGAATAATTAAGTTTCATTGTTTTAATGATTGAAATAAAAGAACAGCAATAATTTCCCTTGATCAATTTTTTAAAATTAACTGAATTATTATTGAAGATTTTTGGATAAAAATGGAAGATATTGCAATTTGAATTGCAGAAAATGAAATTACAAAGAGTGATTTGAAAAAAATATTCAAATCAATGCTACTAAGTTTTTGATATAAAATATAATTAATAATAACTAACTATGAAACTAACTCTAACATCAATTAAGAAAGTTGTTCTAGATATAGACAATGTAGATTCTATAAACATTCCAACAAAAACTGGATATATTACGATATTACCAAACCACGAAGCAATTGTGAGTGTTGTGGTACCATGAGTACTTATTATCAAATCTTGATATAATACTTATAGTTATGCTCTTGGTTGATGAATATTAGAAACTGACGGTCAAGCTATCTCAATAATTGCTGATATGGTAGAAGATTGAGAATGACTTAACCTTGAAGAAATTAAGGCAAAAAAAGAAGAAGCTCGCAAGTTAATGGAAGAATATAGAGAACAGTGAAAACTAATGAATATGGACAGGTATATTGACTTAGAGATGGAATTCTTAAAAGAATCTGCAAAAGAACAATTGGTCATTAGATAAACCTAAAATAAAATTCCTCACGCTCCGCATGAGGAATTTTTTGATAGTTAAACTAGTTTCTTCTTTCTTTTTCTTATAAAATAAGCTATTCCAAGTGATAGGGAAATCATTATTCAAGATAAAATCATATAAGTTTCGTCAATCTGCAGATCTCAAAGTTGAAACGATTCAATATTTTTTATTCATGCTCAAACAAAAACAAATATCAATATTGAAGGCAGAGTCCCAAAAATCGTTCACCAAAAATATCATAAATATTCTGCCTTAAAAAACCCGGATACATAGCTTAGTGGATCAAATGGCACGAATATTAATCTGGCGGTAATTATACTAAGAAAAGAGTCGTCTCTAAGTTTTTTCTTGAGAAAGGCAAATTTATCCAAAAATGACTCTGATAGAATATTTTTACCGAAGAATCTACCAAGAATATAACCAAAAGATGCACTAAGATTTTCTCATAATATTGTGTACACTATAGCCATTGGTAGGCCAAATAATGATGCCGACAATAATATCAACAAAGATGATGGAAAGAATATTATTGTTCTTAGTGCATAGATTGATACATAAATGATTCATCAGTATATTCATTCTTTTTTTAAGAAAAAATATACAGATTTCATTATTTGTTCATTTGATAAATTATGTACTTCCTTAAAATAAAAATAGCTTGCGATTAAAGATAGCCAAAAAATTATCGTCAATATACGGAAAAGATGAAGTCTAATAAAAGTAGCTATATTTTTCATGGGCTATATTTCATATAAAATAATATTTTTGAGTTTATCTAGTCATAATTTGTCATTTGCACTTACGAATACCGGATTAAGATAAGCGAATTCTTTCTTTAATTCTTCGTTTCTAATTCAGGTATTCAAGTCAATTTTATTGAAAACATAGATTTTCTTCTGGTGAGCTCATATTTTCACTAGAGTATCATCAACAATATCTATCTTATCAAGTATTTTTGGATCACTTGCATCGACTACGTGCAAGAGAATATCGCTCTCAATACTATCTTCTAGAGTAGAAGAGAATGCCTTGATAAGATCAGGTGGCAAATCTCTTATGAATCAGATTGTATCATTAAGTATAATGTCTAGTCATTGGTATTCCGAGAGGTGAAACTTAGCTTTCATTTCTTCATTTATCTCTTCATAATTGATATGCATTTTACCTACAGATGTACCCAGAGTTGCGAATAACTTATCTTCTGCGAGTACTCATTTATGAGTTAATACATTCATTAAGCTAGACTTCCCTGCATTCGTATATCAGACAATTCACACAGTTTTGAAGTCTTTTCTTTTTCTAGCTTTTCTATGTTCTGCTCTTGTGCGTTCGAATACTTTTAGCTTCTCTAATATTTTCTTTTCTTTCTCACGCAGATGGCGTTTCATTATCTCAGTATTAGTCTCTCATAATCAACGCATAGCTCAGCTTCATCCTCATCATTGACGAGATAATTCCATTCACATTCAGAATATTCTAGGTCACATATGCTTGATAGCAGCAAGTTCAATCTGCAGTTTCGCCTCTGGGGAATTAGCATGAATGTCAAATATCTTAAGTATCAAGTCTACCCTATCCCAAGCTCTAATCTTAGATTTTGCTTTCTCAAAAATCTCATTGATATGATAAATCTGCGCAGGCTTAAGGATGTTACCGATTATAATAATATCAGCTCATAGCTCCTCTCAGATTACCCTAACCTCATCAAGTTTACCAGTACCGACAAAAGTCTGATAATCAGGAGTATCACGTTTCTGTATCCTCTTAAGTACTACAACAGAACCATAAGTAGAGACTAGATTCTCTAACTCAAGCATACGCTCTTTTTGGTCTTCTGACTGTATTCCGTTTGGAACAATATCAACAAGTATTACTTTCAAATAGTAGAAATTAAGAGTAAATTACTGGTATATTAACAAATAATAAGAATATTGCAATAAGAGTTAAAATATAATTGATTATTCCACATTATGGTTATACTTAAGAAATAATAATTATCTTTAAAAATTTTGTTTCACTTAAGCTAAGAAATAATGGATAAAGAAAGAGTAGCAATAATTTTTTTTCTTCTGCTAAAGGACAGACCAAAAAATTTTTTGCCCCTAAAAAATTTCAAGGGCAAATTTTGGCATACTGGAATTATTTTAGATAACAAAATCTATGAATGCTTTAACTTTGGAATGTGGAATATTTCTGAAATTACAAAACTAAAAAAGGGTTGATTCAAAAATGCTGTTTTTGTTGATACTAAAATTAAAAATAAAAAGATATTGGAAGAATTGAAAAATGGTACAGATTGTGCTGAATATGTTGCGCGTTGTATCGGATTTTCAAATTTAACTGGTAGTAATAAAGGAGAGTTGTGGCCAGAAGATATCTTTAATCTTTTGCAAGAAAGTAAAAATATATTATTAATAACTCATTAAAATAAAAGTTAGACACACGAATAATTGCAAAATATTAAAAGTATAGTATAATACAAATGTAACATAAAATTAGATTATATTTTAAATCTGAATATTATGAATTGAAGTAAAAACTTATGACAAGAATGATGACCTATAAGTCATTTTATAAATGCATGATTACAGGAAGATTTTATTCCTGAATATCTAATTGATAGCAATTGAAATATATGTATTACATATCAATTATGAAAAAGTTTTTGAATATCTAGTCCTTCAAGTAAAGTTGACTGAATAGATTTAAATGAAAAATGTAAATCCCTAATATCTAAATGATACCAATTTATTTGAGAAACCGATAAAAATTGAAATATTCCAAATTATTTAAAAGATTTTTTAGAATCCTGAAATATTAAAGAAATCAAAACGTTATGATCTTCTTGAATTACTCTATTCTTTTGAAAAACCACAAGTTTCAAAAAAACAGATTCCATTTCTAAAACAATCATGAATCTAATCAATTAAAAACTACTTCCCTTCTGGTTTCATCAATGGAAACAACACTGCATCACGGAGATTATCTTGTCATGTTAGGAGAGAGATAATTCTGTCTATTCACATTCCCCAACCCGATTGACACGGCATACCATATTCCATAGCTAGTACGAAATCATCATCAGGCGAAGTTGCCTCTACATCTCAGAGAGCTTGAGCTTTTGCCTGCTCATCGAAGTTAGCTTTTTGTAATATCGGATCTACAAGCTCAGAATAAGCCTTAAGTACTTCCCATCAATTAACTACAAGTTGAAATTGTTCAACTATATTTTCATCTCTATCACTCACTCTTGCAAGTGGCTGCATAGTGCGTGGATAGTTATAAACGAAAGCTGGGCCTATAATCTTAGGGCGAAGCACTTTTTTGTATAAGTAATCAATTAGTGTTGGAAGACTCATTTTATCCATTCATTCGAATTCTATTCAAGCTTTCTTAATATCGGCTCTTAGTTTAGTTTCGTCTTCTCTAGAATATACTGAAATATCTATTCAGCTTTCTTTTTTAACTCATTCAATATAATCAATTCTATCCCATTTTCTACCAAAATCTACATCATTTTCTACTCAATTTTTGTCTTTGATTTTGATTACTGGATCGAGATTAAGTCATTTGATTAAGTAGACAAACATCTTTTCTGTAAAATCCATATTATCCTCAAAATCCCAAAAAGCAGCATAATGTTCACAAGAAGTGAATTCTTGGATATGAGAAGGATCAGATCATTCATTACGGAATTGTTTTCAGATTTCGAACACTCTTTCGAATCTTCATACTGTAGCTTTTTTGAGGTTAGTTTCTGGTGAAATACGTAGATAAAAATCTTCATCAAAATCATTATGATGTGTAATAAAAGGAGCTGCTGCAGCTCAAGACGCACTACTTCATAATACAGGTGTCTCTATTTCTAAGAATCAATTATCATGATAGAATTGTCTTAATAATCTTATGAAATTAGAACGAAATAAAAACCTATCGTAGCTATCTTTGTTCATTATAAGATCTAGATATCTCTGGCGATAGATTGATTCTTGGTCTTGTATTCAATGAAATTTCTCAGGAAGTGGACGGATTGCCTTTGCTAGGAATTTGAATTCTTTGATAAAAATTGTAAGCTCTCATTTATGAGTAAGAAATAATTCTCATCTAACTCAGATGAAATCACCTACATCAACCATTTTTTCTACAAACTTAAAAGCACTAACTTCGTCCATTGTCTGATCTTTATTTAGTTTTTCTTTTGGCATTAATCAAGTCTTCACTTCTGTTCAGATATCGATGCTACAGTTTTCTTTAGAAAACATTATTTGGATTTCTCCAGTTGCATCTTGTAATTTTGCAAAAGAGATTTTTCAAAAACTTCTATATAGAGTAATTCTTCATGCGGTAATTATATCAGATTTTGGCTCTGGAATAATATCATTAATATCACGAAATCAAGTCTGAGAAACATTGAATAAATCAGAAATATTATGTTTTTTATTAAATTTGGCTGCATAAGGAATGATTCATAAATTCTTCATTCTCTTAATTTTATCAATTCTCTGTATAGATTCTTCACTAAACATTTTTTATAAATAAATAATAAACTTGTTTATAAGTATAGGAAAAGCAACTAAAAGTCAAAAAAATATTTTTATAAAATAATTTGCCATTCCATATAAAAATTTTATAATAATATATGTATGTTCTATATTTCATCTTATGAATGAACAAAAAATAATTAACAATGCACTAAGATATGTTCTTGATTTACTAGAAAAAGTCAATCATTATCCCTATCATAATATCAATCATACTTTGGATGTGTATTCTAGAAGTGAGTATCTCTGTGATAAAGAATTCATCCACCTTGAGGATAAATCTGATATATTATTAAGTGCACTTTTTCATGATACATGATTTACAGAATCATATACAAAAAACGAGGTAATCTGAGCAAGAATTGCAGAAGAATATCTTAAAAAAATTGGCTGGAGAGAAGATAGAATAGTAAAAATTAAATGAATTATTCTTGCTACAATAATGGGCTCTATTCCCAATAATAAGCTAGAACAAATAATACAAGATGCAGATTTTGATAATTTATGACGTGATGACTGTCTAATTAAAACTATGAGTCTTAAGAAAGAAATCAAACTTATAAATAAAATTAATATTCCAACTAAAGAATGGTTATTATCAACTCATACATTATTTAGAAAACACCAATTCAATACAACTACATCAATAAATGAAAGATGACTTAAAAAAGAAGAAAATATAAAGAAACTTGAAGCCAGAATCGCTACTTACAAATAAATCAATCAATAAAACAAAATATCTAATTAATTAGATATTTTGTTTTATTGACATTTTATGTTTTTTTATTATATTTAAACAATATTTATTAATACAAATAATATGTGATTAAATACAAAAGATACTTTAGCTTTATTAGAATGAACCACTTCTTGAAGTGCATCATGAACTCAATTGACAGTTTCATGAATTAAACTACAAGTTAATTTATGATTGAATGTAAATGATCAAATTAATGGATTTTTGAAAAGTATTACAAAAAAAGAACAAGCATGAACAACTATCTTAGTTTGAAATAAAAAAATACAACTATCGGTATTAATGAGGTGTTGACTAGAAATAATCAATCAAATTATGACAGATAGAGATAGTATAGAAGATTGGAAAGAACAAATAAACAAAATAATATTATTGTTTAGCAATACAGAAGATTTAAAGTCTAGAATTTATTTCACTACAACTTATTTGTGAGCTTATGATACAGTCAGCATGATTAAAAGTGTAATATGAGTTATGTTATTAGAAGATATGGTTTGACTAGATTAATTAAATGCAAACAAAATAAAGCAGCGAAGCTGCTTTATTTTTTGCTTAAAATCAATAAATGAATAAAATTGTTAAAATTTTTCTTGACTTTATTTTTAGCACTTATATAATCTTGGTGCTATTAATTAATAGTAAATTGCAATTGCACTATAAAATAGAGAATCTAACATGTAAAATCTATTTTATGTTTTAACTTTTATATTTTATATTTACTAACTTAAACCACTATGAAAATACATCCAATGTCAGATAGAGTTGTACTCAAATGACTTGAAGCAGAGAAAGTTACAAAAAGCTGAATCTATATTCCAGAAAACTCTCAAAAAGACAGACCATATGCTTACGAAGTAATCGCAGTCGGTCCTGGTAAAGAAGTTGATGGTAAGCTTGTAAAAATTGATCTAAAAGTCTGAGACAAAGTAATAAGCTGACAATACAGCTGAGATGACCTAGAAATAGACGGCAAAAAACTAAAAATCGTCTGAGCAGACTATATCCTAGCGAAAATTGAGGAATAATTTTTAACTTTTAACTAATTAAACTATGGCAAAGAATATAACATTCGGGGATGATGCAAGACTCAAGATGTTTGCATGAATAGAAAAAATCTCTAAGACAGTTGGTGCGACTATCGGACCAAAATGAAGAAATGTAATTTTTTCTAAATGATATTGAGCACCTCAAGTTACTAACGACTGAGTAACAATAGCTAAAGAAATCGAGCTAGAAGACAAAATTGAGAATATGTGAGCTGAGCTCATCAAGGAAGCAGCTTCTAAGACGAATGACGCAGCTTGAGACGGTACTTCTACGGCGGCACTTCTGACTTATGCGATGATTAAAGAATGATTAAGAGAGATTAGATCATGAATTAATGCGATAGAGTTGAAGAATGGTATGAAAAAAGCTGGTAAACTAGTAGAAGAAGAATTGACTAAAAATGCTAAAACTATTAATACAAAAGAAGAAATAATCCAAGTTGCTACGATATCAGCTCAAGACAGCGAAGTTGGTCAGATTATCTGAGAAGCAATGGAAAAAGTTGGTAAGAACTGAGTAATTACTGTTGAAGAATGACAGACTTTCGGGCTTGAAGTTGAGCTTACAGAAGGTATGAAATTTGAGACTGGATATATGTCACCATACATGATTACTGATGGAGAAAAAATGGAATCTCGTATAACGGACGCCAAGATTCTTATTACAGATAAAAAAATCTCTTCACTAAAAGACCTTTTACCAATTCTAGAGCAACTTGCTTCTACTGGTAAAAGAGATCTTGTAATTATCAGTGAAGACATTGACTGAGATGCACTTGCTTGAATTATACTCAATAGACTGAAAGGTGTGTTGAATGTATTATGAATCAAGGCTCCAGGGTTCTGAGACAGGAAGAAGGAAATGTTAAAAGATATTGCAATCTTAACTTGAGCAACTATAATTACAGAAGAGCTAGGATTCAAACTTGAGAATGCAAGTATTGAACATCTATGAAGTGCTAAGACTATTGTTTCAACTAAGGATAATACTACAATAGTTGGATGAGGTTGAGATAAGGATCTGATTAATAGAAGAGTAAGAGAAATCCAGAATCAGATTGAGAACACTAAATCAGAATATGACGGAGAAAAACTTAAAGAAAGACTAGCAAAACTTGCAGGCGGAATCGCAGTAATCAAGGTATGAGCTGCATCAGAAGTAGAAATGAAAGAGAAAAAACTAAGAATAGAAGACGCTCTTAATGCTACAAAAGCTGCAGTAGAAGAATGAATTGTTGCTTGAGGTTGAGTTGCTTTACTTAAGGCTTCTCAAGTTCTTGATAAACTAGATCTATGAAACAAAGATGAAAATATCTGAGCACATATTGTATCTAGAGCGCTTTCGTTCCCTGTAAGACAAATATCAGAGAATGCAGGTAAAGAATGAGCAGTTATTGTTGAGAATATCAAGAATAATAAAGATGCTAATTATGGTTACAACGCTTCAACTGACGAATTCACTGATATGATTAAGGCTTGAATTGTTGATCCTAAGAAAGTTACTCGCTCTGCTATGGAGAACGCCATATCAATAGCTGGAATGTTCCTAACTACAGAAGCAATTATATCTGATGTACCAGAAGAGAAAAAAGAGCATGACCACGGTGGATGAGCAATGGGTGGAATGTGAGGTATGTGATGAATGGGTGGAATGGGTGGAATGTACTAAAACTAATTGAAATTTTGAAAGAAAAAAATCTCACGCTTTACGTGAGATTTTTTCAAAAATTATGATTAAAAACTGAATATTATACTAATTAGATCTCTACACAATCGGATGAGAATTTCTTAAATAATCTTGCTGTTAGTCATCAATTAGAATTATTCTTGTATGAAAAGTCATCACTCCAATTAAGTACAATCAAAGCCAATCATCTTCATCTTATCGTCTTATTTGATCCTGGGTTTGTTCTCATTAACTCCCTATCATTTTTTGCTTTATCAAGTAGTTCTTTAGCTTTTACCTTTACCTTACCTGTTCATGTATCTTCAACAATAATTTCCACATCATCATTATGAAAAAAGGTAATCAATATTTTAACTGGATTATCTCAAGAAGATCAATGTTCTATGGCGTTATTCACCAATTCATCAACCATTAATTGAAGTCTATGTTTCCACCTAGCAGAATATTTAGTCTCATTCTGAATCAATGCTCAAATAATATCTCTTACACTAGAAGAGAAAGAAGTGCTAGCTGGAATATGTATTTTTATAGATTTCCCAAGTTCATTGGAAAAAATTTCTGTTATAGTATCTGATGATACCATGTTATATTAAAATATGAAATATAGCAGAATAATTATATCACAAATAATTTAAAATACAAAAAAAGTGGTATATTTATTTAAGAAAACTATGTAATTTCCCAACTCTCAATATTTCAGTTAATAATTCTGAAAATTGGATTAGAAGTAACACGCTCTAAATCTTTTATTAAATTAGCCTTGTTAATATCTCGTAATGATAATTTTTTAAATAAATGTTCTTTTTCATAATTCAGTTGTCAATCTGTAACTTCTATGATTCAAATAAGTTCTACATATTCTATTTTATTGCTTCAAAATACGTATCACCTATTTTTTGATTCAATATAAATTTGTGTCAAAAATGCATTAATAGCTAAAATTGGATTTGAAAAATTTTTAAATCTATTTAATTGCGGATGATTTTTATATCATATAGTATTTCATTCAAGTACTTTTTTAGCAAGTAATCATTCTCTCCAACAAGCTAGTAATCAAGCTCTATCAAGATATTTTGGATGTAGAGACCATAATCGCATTTTTATAGAATTAATAATAACTAAATTAACTATATGAAAATAAAGGAAATATAAAAATATTTTTACAAAATACAAAAATAACCTATAATTCAACACATTAATATTAATTAATTAATAATGACTGAATTTTTAAAACAAGATATTAATTGAAATAAATTTGAATTACTGATTGATAGTAAACTATTCCCAAAGGAAATAGTTTTAAAAGCTGCTTATGGCCTTTTAGATAAAGGTTATTTTTTCTTTAAATTTGATGAAAACAAAAATATTATTTTACAATTCAATAAAAAAGAATGAATAAAAGAAGATCCTAAAACAATTATTTGAAATTTTTCTTGAGAATTATTAAATACATATTTAAGAGATCGACTTGAAAAAGAAAATAAAACCATTAGAGAACAAATAATATCTTCTGCCATTGGAAATGCTGCTGATTATAAAAACTTTATATCCATCGAGACTAATAATAATTCTATGATTGATTTTAATAAAGATATTGACGAAATCCTAAAAGAAATTGAAGATGATCCAGATCTTAAAATAGATGAATTAGAAATTGATAAACTATTAAGTGAAATTGAAGAGGATTCAAAAAATGCTAAGAAAAAGATTTTAAATACTAAAAAGGTAGAAAATGCTAAGAAAAAATTTCAAGATAGATAATTACATATATAGCAAAATTTTTATAAATCATGCCATTATAGATTACGAAAATATTGCTAAAATCACATATAATAAGTGAGAACTTACGATTTCATGAGAAAATAATGAAGAGATTACAGAAATATTTAATGAGTTTATGAATTATGTATTATACTTATGCAATATTTCTAATTAATTATAAATAATAATATGTTAAATATCGACAATATAAAAAAAAATAAGTTTAATAAAGTTTGATTTTTTAGATTTAAAAAATTTGATGATAAAAGCTATCTAATTACAAATGACGTTGGATCTTACCAATTTCTTTCAAATGAAAATTTTTGAAAATTTATTTCATGAGAAATAAATTCTTGAGACGTATTTCAAGAATTGTTAAGAAAAAATTTTATAAAAAATGAAAATTATAATACAAGCTTATCTCAGGCATATGCAAAAAAAAATAGTTTTTTGGCCGCTTGACCGACTCTTCATATAATAGTAACAACATTAAGATGTAATCATAAGTGTCAATATTGTCATGCGGCAGCTGCTCCGATGAATGCTAAAAACATGGATATGAAAGAAGACACGGCTAGAAAAATTGTTGATACAATATTTTATACTTCATCTGAAAATTTAACAATTGAGTTTCAATGATGAGAATCTTTAGTTAATTGGGAGATTGTAAAATATATTACTGAATATGCTGAAGAAAAAGCTTTTTATTTGAAAAAAATTATTAATTTTTCTTTAGTTAGCAATCTTACATTGATGACAGATGAAATTCTGGATTATATTATAAAACATAAAATTCATGTCTGTACAAGTCTTGATTGAGATGAAGAAACACATAATTACAATCGTGTATACAAAAATTGAAATAGTTATAAAGAAGTTGTAAAATGGATGAATAAAATTAATAATGCATATAAAAATAACTGAATGAAAGCAAAAGCATGAGCGCTTTTGACTGTCACAAAAAAATCTTTATGAAAACATAAAGAAATAATAGATACCTATATAGATCTTGGTATTGATTGAATATTTTTAAGACCCCTCAATCCATATTGATTTGCTGCAGCAGATATAAAAAATTTATCATACACAAATGATGAATTCATTGATTTTTACAAAAAATCAATGGAATATATATTAAAATTGAGTTGTGATTGAAAAATTTTGAGAGAAGAATTATCTTGTATATATCTCTCAAAAATCTTAAAAGATACTGATCCTAATTTTTTAGATGAAAGAAGTCCTTGTTGAGCATGTATTTGACAAGTTGCATATAATTATGATGGAAAAATTTATAGTTGTGACGAATGAAGAATGCTTGCTAGGATGTGAGACAACAACTTTATGATGACTGAAGTACAAGATACCTGAGAAGAAACATATAAAAGCATGATGGAAAGTGAAACAACTAAAATAATGGTTCAGGCAAGTACTTTGGATTGATTACCATGATATAACGATTCTGTATATAAACCATATATTTGAGTTTGTCCTATCAATTCATATAAAATTAATTGAAGTTTATTTCCAAATTATAGCATAGACAACAAAAAAATCCTTGATTATTATATCCTTGATTATCTTTTTCAAAAGATACAAAACTACGAAAATAAAAAAATATTTGATAAATGGTTATGAATTGATTATAATGATAGCATAAAAGCTTAAATATATTATTTTTTAATAATTCATATATGTCAGACATTAAAAAAAAGTTGTTTCCAAAACTTAACAAAAAGATAAGATGATTTTTGACTGATGAGAGTTGAAAAATAACAAAAAAGGATGCTATTTGATTGGCAGCTTGAACAGTATTATTGAGTGGACTAAATAGCGCCTTTGCTGCAACAACACACGCTAGCTGATCGCAATCTGATTGAGCATGATGATCAACAACATATAATTATAATATAGATTATACACCTTGAGCTGCTCAGTGTACTGCTTCTCATTCAAGTGCAGTAACTAATTGACATTTTAGCTGAACTCCAAGTGCTACATTAAATTCTGATTTATGAACTGTTAATACAGTAGTTTGACATTCAAGTCACTGAAGCCATTGAAGTCATTGAAGTCATTCAAGTCACTGAAGCCATTGAAGTCATTGAAACCATTGAAGTTGGTAAATTAATTTAGTCTTTAATCAAAATTTTATTATGTCAAAAAAAAATATAATCACATTAATTGTTGCAATAATATTTTTAGTTGCAATAATATTTTTATTGAATTTCAAAACTACAAACCAAGCAATCAATAAACCAATAACAAATTGATGAGAGCCTAATATTAAAAGCTCAACAAAAAATTGAAATAATGTAGAAAGTACATGATGATTAACAAGATGAGGAAATAAAGTTAAGAATGTCGGACATAGTTGAACTACTTCAAATGCGAAGCCAGAAATACATAACTTAGATGAAATTATCAAAAATTTTAATGAAAATTATCTAACTATTTCTGAAAAAATTAAATCAAATTTACTATCAAAAAGAGAAGATAATTATTATTGATATGATATAGATATGTTTTTATATATGTGCAGAAATAATAGTGAGATTGAAAGATATTTTAAATTAGTCCTTTCAAATGATTCATCATTAACTAGTTTTTTAAAAAAAGAAAGTAACTGTAGATATTCACTTTTAGATTGAATATTTAAAAAGAGTATTAACACTGATTCTGTGTTAAAAGATTATTTAAAAAATAAGTGTTGATTAAATGATGCGGCATTTGATAATTTTGACCAAGATGCTCGTCCATTTTATATTATAATGTGATCTTATTATCTTTGACAAGATAATAAAGATACTACAAAAAAATATTTACAAGTGTTTACTTCTGTATCAGATAAAGATCAAGAAAATTATTATGGTTTTATGCATAGGAATTATTCTCAATTGTTCTTGGACATAATTGATTGAAACAAAATTAACCAAAATCAATGTTCTAATTACCTCTCAAAAGATGCTACTATTATTAATAAATACTTAGAGACATCAATAAAAAAAGTGTTTATTGCAAAATAATTATCTATGAAAAAAATTATTGATGGCATCAATAAAGGAAGAGTTTCAATCTGACACAAGTGAATAAAAGTTGAAATAATTCTTAGAATTACAAAATTTTGTAATCAGAAATGTATATTTTGTGTAACAAATATCAACAATAAGACTCAATTTTGATTAAATGATATTATTAAAGTAATTGATTCTGCATTACAGAAATATTCATGAGATTCAATTAATTTTGTTATTTCTTGATGAGAGCCCCTGCTGCATCCTGATTTAATACAAATTATTGATTATCTTTATACAAAAAAATGTACTATAACAATTCAGAGCAATGCTGTATTACTATCCAATAGTAATTTAATAGATAAAATTTCAAAATATATAGACAAAATCTCTTTTTTTATATCTTTTCATTCTAGTAATGAGAAGATATATGATTTTATTACACAAACAAAGTGACAACATAAAATGGCTATCAAATGAATAAAAAATGTTCTGACTAGATGATGATATGTGTATCTTTGCTTAAATATAGTTATAAACAGACTGAATATTATAGATTTATCAAACTATTTCATTTTTCTATGAGAGGAATTTTCAAAAATTAATGACTGACTTGAACTCAATATTTCATTAATGACAAATATAGAAAAATATAGCTATTCAGATAAAATATTATTTTCTTACTCAGAATTAGTAAGAAAAATTAATGAAAATAAGAAAATAATTAATAAATATAAAATAAATATTCACGATAGTTTTGGTTGAACATGCGATCTTCCCTTTTGCATTGCAAAAGATTTATTTTATTACTCTGGAAAACCATTTACAAATTATAAATATGAAAAGGACAGAATGAGGCTAGATACATGTAAATTTTGCAAATATTATAACAATTGTAATGGTTTTTTAATAAAATATTTTGAAAAATATTGATGAGAAGAATTTATACCCCTAAAATAAGAATTTAGAAATTACAAGTCATAATGAGAAAAATTAATTTAATCATCAATATTACATCACAATGCAATCATAATTGTTCATATTGTGATGTAATTAAAAATAATAAATCAATAAATGATAATACCATAAACGATTTAATAAAATTTGTCAAAAATAACAGTAGTTCTATAGATTCAATTAAATTCTTTTGATGAGAACCCTTATTACATTTTGAAAAAATAAAAATAATTATTGATTCGCTCTGAGATGAGTTCTATAATAAATATAAAATAGTAACAAATTCATCCCTACTCAATAAAACTTGAGAGATTTGAGAATATTTTAATAAATATTTTAGACAGATATTTATTTCTATTAATTCAGAATATAAATTTAATTTTAATGAGGTAAAAGATTTTATTATAAAAAATAATATTGATGAAAAAACCTTTTTTAATACCATGATTGAACCCTGAAAAGAAATATTATTTTTAAAAGATTTTATTAAATTAAAAAATTTTTGATTTAATAAATTTAATATTTTACCAATTTTTTTTACAAAATCGCGGACAAAAAAAAATTTACTAAACTTTAGCAAAATATTAAAAATAATTTTTGATAATTATCTAATAAAAGATAGAATTCAAATATTGTGATATAATGAATGAAAATGAAATAAATTTTCATTATATAATGATGCAATATTTATTGATACCGACTGATCAATATATTATACTGATATTGTCACAACTAATTTAGAAAATAAAATTAAACAAAAATTATATATTTGAAATATATCAAATATAAAAATTGAAGATATTATAAATAATAACTTTGAAAGTGAAACTCAAATAATTTATGAAATTCAAAATAAAAAAATATTGGATAATTTATGACAATCAGAGCTTCATAAAATAATGGAATATCTCTTTTTTTATAAAAATATTAATAAAACTAAAAGATGACTAATTGAAATCTAGTATTAAAAGAAAGTGCAATTAAACAAAATCGAGTTTGGGTAAGAATTGCATCAACTTGTAATAATAAATGTTTATTTTGTCTTGATTCAACATCTCAAGACTGAACTTTTCCAAGTGAAGATTCAATAAAAAAGCAAATACGAAACTGAATCAAGAATTGATATGAAAATAGAATTATTATATCATGATGAGAAGCTTCAATAAATCCTAGATTTTCTGAATACATAAAATTCGCAAAAGAATTATGATATGATAGAATACAAACAATAACAAATGGCAATAAATTTTCTGATGAAGAATTTTGTAAAAATGTCTTTAATGCATGACTTCAAGAAGTAACTTTTTCATTTCACTGACACAATGCACGATTGCATGATTTTTTAGTGGGTACAAATGGCGCATTTAATAAATCTTTGAAGTGATTAATTTATATTAAAAAATATTATCCAAAATGTATACTAAATATTGATATTGTTGTTAACAAAATTAACATTAAATATCTTTCAGATATAATCAAATTCTTCATAAAAATATGAATATTCGAATTTGATATTTTACAAATTATCCCTTTTTGAAGATGATTTGATGATAATAAGGAATTATTATTTTATAATATAAAAGATAATATTGAATATCTACATAAAACTTGGCAATTATCCAAAATTAACTGAATGTATATGTGGACAAATAGATTTCAAGTTGAGGCATTTGAATGATATGAAGACTTAATTCAAGATCCATTAAAAATAAAATCAGAAGTTATGTGAGAATCTAACTGATTATTTTCAAGGTTTATTAATTCAAAAGGTATTCAAAAACCTTCATGTTATTGAGAAAGATGTAATTACTGTTTCTTAAAACAATATTGTCATGATTATATTGAAAATATAAAAAAAGAAAAACTAGTAAAAAAGGATAATTATATTATAATTCCTTGAGAAGATTTTCCAAGTGAAATATATAAAAAATATTGAGTATCAGATATAGAATTTAAATTAAAACTAAAAAACCTGAAAAAAACCTGAAAAAAACTAATAAATATTCCAAAATGCCTTGGTTGAGAATGAATTTTCCAATCCTATAATGACATTAAAGAGAAGGTAACTCTAGAGGACTATACAACAAAATATATTAAAGAACTCTACAAAATAAAATCCTTAAAATGTGAAAAATGTATTTATAATAAATTATGTGAATGAATTCATGTTAACTTTATAAGAAGTTATTGATTTAATATTCTACAACCTAAAACAAAATAAAAAAATGGCTAATTTTTGATATATACAAGTTAATAGATTATGTAACAATAAATGTCATTTTTGTTCTAATCCAAACAATTGAAGGAGTATTTCTTATGAAAGATGAGTAGAGTTAATTGATAAATTTATACAAGATAAATGTCATTGAATAATATTTACATGATGAGAGCCAACTCTGTCAAAAGATTTACCAAGATGGATAGAATATTGTACATTACATAAAATAGATGGACGAATAATCTCAAATGGAATTATCTGTAGTGATTTTAACTATACAAAAAAATTAAAAGATTCTTGATTAAGTTTAATACATTTTTCTTTATATTCTTATATTGAGAGAATACATGATTTTCTTACTGACAACCCTTGATCTTATAAGAAATTATTGCACGCGATACAAAATGCACTCAAACTCTGAATTAATGTACAAATTAACTGTGTAATTAATTATTATAATCAAGATCATTTAGATAAAAATGTTATATTTATAAATAAATATTTTCCAAATATTAAACATTTTGTTTGGAATAATTTAGATCCTTTCATGATGAGAAAAACCAAAGTTGCATTATCTGCATTGCCAGATTTTGAAATTGCCTGAAATAACTTAAAAAAGGCTGTAAATTTTCTAGACTCCATTGGATGAACATATAGAATCGAGAGACTCCCATTATGTTTTATGGAATGATTTGAATGGGCTTCAACTGAAACTAGGGCAATAATAAAAAATGAATGAAGAGAGGTTGTTTTTCTTGATCACAGAAAGTCTGTACGTCATGTTTGAATAATGTTATCTCATAATAAAGCTCCTGAGTGTACTGATTGTGATTTAAATATGATATGTGGGTGAATTTGTGAATATAATGATTTTTATAATTATGTTAAAGTAAAACCAAAAAAAATTACAAAAGAATATATAATTAATATAACTAATAAGGTAAAAAATGAAAAGAGCTGACATTAAAATTGGGTTCGCATGTAATAATCATTGTAAATTCTGCGTACAATGAGATAAGAGATTTCATTACAAACAGAGAACCAATCTTGAAATATATAAAATAATTGATGCAGAATATGATAATTGATGCAGAGGCGTGATTTTTACATGATGAGAACCCACAATCCATCCATGACTCATAAATGCTGTTAAATATGCTAAAAAAACTTGATATCAAGTTATTCAAATTCAATCAAATTGAAGAAAATTTAAAGATATTGACTATGTTAATAAATTAATAGATGCTTGAGTTACTGAATTTTGACCATCTATTCATGGTTTTTATCCAGAAACACATGATTTTTTAGTTGGATCTCCCTGAGCATGGAAAGAAGTAATAGAATGAATAATTAATCTTAGAAAACTTAATCAAATAATTATCATTAATTCTGTTATTACAAAAAAGAATTATGTTGAATTACCACAATTAGCTTCATTATTGGTAAAATTATGAGTAAATCAATTCCAATTTGCATTTGTTCATATTGCCTGAAGTGCTGATAAAAATAAACATGAGATTGTTCCTCAGAAAAGCTTAGCCCTTCCATATATCAAGAAATGATTAGAGATATGAAAAAAGGCTGGATTAATTTGTATGACTGAGGCAATTCCTTTTTGTTTAATGCAATGATATGAGTGGGCAATTGCAGAATACAACTTTATACCAGAAACAACGGTTGTAGATGCAGAATACAGAACTGAAGATTATACAGATTATAGATGGAATGAATGAAAACTTAAAAGAAAAGAGTGCGAAAATTGTTCTAAAAACTCAATTTGTGAATGACCTTGGAAAGAATATCCAGAATTATATTGATGGAACGAATTTAAGCCAATTTAATAAACAAAATTAGTTATGAATAATATGATGATTAAAATAATAAAATACAAATTCAATAATTTTTATTGAAAAGTTATCTTTAAAAAAAATAGTTACTAAAAATCCCAAAAAAATATATCATGCAAAAGCAAATGTCTTTAAAATTTTAATCTCATTTATGTTTTTATAATCAATATTTTTAGTTCAATTATATTCATTAACTATTCCATATATTTTTTTTAATGTTATCACATCCTCTTCATCAAGTGGATTTTCCAAATTAACAAAATATTCTGCTGGATTATTATAATTAATTCAAGATATATTTTTTATTCAAGTTCATAAACAAGTCTGTTTTCAAAATAGTGTTAATAAGTAATCTTTATCAACAATTTCTCACTTTACGAGATCATTTATATTAATGAATTGATGTTCAGCAATCTGAAATGTAATTTTATATAAATATAATAGAATTTTAACTAGGATATAAATTAATAAATAAAGTGTAAATATTAATTTTAATTTTCAAAATACTTCTAGGCCATTTTTATAGTAATCAAAAATAATTATTAATATTAGAAGACAAATTCAAATCGATAAATTTATCAGTTTAAATAAATTATTATTAATGCGAATAAATTTTCAAAAAAATCCCAAAAATATTTTTCTTAAAAAAAGAAAAATTATTCTATAAAACACAAAAATATAAAAAGAAATAATTGTTGTTCATAAAATAAAATAACTTCAATAATTTTTAATATTATCTCTTATGAAATGAAAAGATTGAATATATTCAATTATTTCAATTCTAAATAATCTAATAAAAATAAAGAAAATTAAGAAATTAAAAAAGTATTTTAATATTGAATATATATAATTATTCTTTATTTTGGCTCATTTTACGGTGTTTTTAAAAAAAATCATAATTTTATCATTCATATCAATCTTAATATTTTTTATTAAGTTTAATAAAAAAGCTCTATTAAATATACATTTATATAAATAAAAATAGAAAAAATAGAAAAGCATATAAAACAATATTATTACTCAAATATTTCATAAAAATGGTATTAATCATGTTTTAAAATTAAATAGAGATAAAATCAATAAATATTTTGCATCTCAAGCTGCCCAAATTCAATAATAATACAAAATAAATGAGATAATAAAAGTGATAGGAAAGGTTGTAAGAAAAAAATAAAAAAAATGTTCTCAATCAGAGAATTTTAAAAAAAAATAAATAATTGCTAGCAATAAAAGCCGAAAAAGATATAAATTTGGTATAATTTTATATTTAATATCACTTATTATAATTAGTACATTAACAAGTAGAACTAAAATATATAAAAATATAACCATTTCTTGACAAAGTAAATAATAAATGATTTAATGGTAACGTGTTTACTTATTATAATTAATAATAAAGAATATGAAAAAAATAATTAAATTTTTATTCTTATCAACTATTCTAATATATTCTTCATCATATGCGGCAATTTGATATTATTGAAATCATCCTGTATCTTATACATCACCTTGATTAATAAATTTATGATGAACATGATGACCAAATATGTGAACTTTATGTACTGATGATTGAGGTTGAGACTGATCAAATAATAAAGTGGCTTTAGGAAATAGCTCAACTACTACTGATCCAGAAACTTGATCAATTCCTATTAGTCCGAGCTGAACAATGAGATGTTTATATTATGATGCTACTCCACCAAATTGAGATTGAGCATATGATTTAACACAGTTACATACCTCAAATAGAAAGGCTGTGGTGACAATTTCTTGTATAGATCAATGATGAAGTAGTTGTGACTCAACTACAAATGATAATTATGTTACGTTAGTTCAGTGATGGACAAGATTATCATCAAACACTTATCAAAAAATCTGTACATGATTAGATTTGAGTAGTACTATTACAATCTCAAATAGCCCAAGTGCAAGTTGTTGATGACCGATAACATTCAAAGATATTGCAGGAAATACTACATCTGTAATATATAATATATCAAGTACCTGAACTGTAAGTAGCGATACTTCTTCAAAATTGATGGTAAAATGAATATCTCAATCGTCAAGTAATACAAATGCATCAACCATAAAATCAACTGCCCAAACTAGTAATGCTAGTGTAAAGGATAATTTTTCAAAAATTAATAAACTAGAACTAAAAAATATAATTCAAAAGAATATTGAATCATTACTAAAATCATCCGTCAATAGAGATGCCCAAGCAAATTCTAACTACACAATAACTAATATAAACAATATTAATCCAGATAGTGCAGATAAAGTAATCAAAACAGCTGGTAAAACATTATATTATTATAAAGATAAAACAATCACTATTGATTGAGGAGCAAGACATTTTTTGAATAAAAATATAACCATAGTCATTGAAAGATGAATATTAAATATAAAACAGAATATTGACTATCAATGAAGTTGAATCTTATGAATTATTTTAATTTGAAATAATACATCTTGAATTTCAACTGTTAATATTGATGAATGAATTACAAATGGGGCATGAATACTTTATACAGATTGAACAATTCAAAGCACTTACAATATTGCAGGAAATGATTATAATATTTATACTTCAACAAATATAAATGATAGATGATTAAATCAATTATATTGGAAGGGCTCATTTATAAGTCAAAATACTATTTGATGAAGTATTTGAACACCAAAGTGTCCATATTGAAGTGCAGATTATAAAACTTGTTCTACGCAAGATATAGCAAGAAAATACGATCTACTATTTTTTAGAAGATACTCGTTAATAAATTGAAATGTGTATTATTGAATTACTTCAGCTGTAAGTCCATTTACAATTACATCTATCCCATTTTGAACTTCAGATAGAACAATATATATATCATGAAAAAGATGATACAATGTAACTGGAGGAAATTCTTTAGTAGCAAATTGAACGCCTGATTGAACTCATCAAGACAAGAATATCTCAAACTCATTTATCCTAGATTATGATTCAAGAATCACTTGAAAACTAGCTCCACTTTGATTTAGTTCTAACTAATTTGAAAATACTTTAGATTTTTTAAGAAAAATGTTTATTATTACAATATAAATCAGTAATAAACATTTTTTATGAACAAAAAATATTCTAAGTGCCTGGTCCCCAGAATTAAATAATTTTGTTTATTTAATTTTTAATCATATAAAATATGTTACAATTATCAAAATTCCCAGTTAAAACACTCAAATCAGCTCCAAAAGTAAGTGATAATAAATCAACTTCATATCTATTACAGGCTTGATTCATAAGACAAGAAATGGCTTGAGCATATAATTACTTGCCATACTGACTAAGAGTTCTTAAAAAGATTGAGAACATCGTAAGAGAAGAAATGAACGCAATCTGAGCATCCGAAGTATTAATGTGTTCTCTATCTAATAAAGAGAGTTGGCTAAAAACCAAAAGATGGGATACTGTAGATGTATTATTCAAACTAGAATGATCAGGAAACAAAGAATACTGATTAAATCCAACTCATGAAGAAGTTGTAACTCCACTTATGCAAGAATTCATTCAATCATATAAAGATCTGGATAATATGTCTGTTTATCAATTCCAGACAAAATTCAGAAATGAGGCCAGAGCTAAATCATGATTACTTAGGTGAAGGGAATTTTTGATGAAAGACCTTTATTCATTTCATAGAAATCAAGACGATCTTGATAGATATTTTGAGATAGTAAAAAAAGCATATATAAATGTGTTTAATAGATTATGAATCTGAAAAGATACATTATATACTTTTGCTTCTGGCTGAGCATTCTCTAAGTATAGCTATGAATTCCAAACTAAATTATCTATATGAGAAGATAATATTTATGTCTGTTCTAGCTGCTGACAAGCCCATAATGATGAGATAATTGGAGAAAAATTCGAATGTGTAAATTGTAAAAAAGATAAATATGAGATTATTAAAACATCAGAAGTTGGCAATATTTTCAAACTATGAACTAAGTTCAGTGATGCGTTCTGACTAAAATACGATGATGCGAATTGAGTATCAAATGGTGTAGTAATGTGATGTTATGGTATCTGAATATCAAGACTTATGTGAGTAATTGCAGAATATTTCATGGATGATAAATGATTAGTTTGGCCAGAAAACATTGCCCCAGCATCACACTATATTATAGTAATCTGAGATAATCTAGAAAAGGCAAAAATTCTTGCGAAACAAATTGAGCAAAAATGATGAGAAATAATTATTGACGATAGAGAAAAAATTGGTTTCTGACAAAAGGCATGAGACTCAGATCTTATTGGTATTCCAAATAGAATAGTAATTTCTGATAAAACAATGGAGTCTAATTCATATGAACTAAAATCAAGAATAAGCAGTGAAATTAAGATTATTAAGTTTTAGTTTTCCAAAAAAATATAAATCTAGAAACTCTAAAATACATCAAAATGTAGATTTGACATTGTCCAATGTTATTATATAATCCAGTTAATCAATAATTAATATTTTACCAATGCTGCTACACAAAGCGTATATTTGACTCCATCTTACAAGGGAATCAGAAGAAAAAATTAGATCCAATATTCCCTCGGTATTGGAACCTTTTGATTTAATAAGACAAAAACTACTACATCTCACAATACATTATTTTGGTAATATCGAACAATCTGAGCTAGAGAGATTTGCCTCACGTACTAACACAGAACTTATGGTGAATATCATAAGAGGTTCCGTTGAAGTTAGTCTATGCAGACCAGAACATTTCATAAGCAACGCAACAGGCGAAAGCATTTTCTATCTTCCTGCCAGAAATGACTACTGATTATTCTCTTGGCTTAGATGAGAGTGATATACAATTAAAACACCACATGTCACAATCTATAAATGACAAAATATGTCATCAGATGTTATAAATGGAGTATTATCTAAGATTGATAATATCCTACCCAAATGAGAATTGCTAATAAATATACAAGATGTGTTCTATCATGGTAAAGATGAAAATTGAATGAGAGTTAATTATGAGCACACATTATTACAAACACAATTATAAATTTTTTAGATTATATTTTCAAGTAAAATCAAAGCATTGTGGTATAGAAAAGTCCCCATCGCTTGCGCGATGGGGACTCATTTTTTGCACTTCTTGCATCCTCCTAATGCAAGATAGTTACTTCTTCTTATTATTATTCATGAGTTCAGCCTTCTCTTGGGGAGTGAGACGTTCCCAACTTGCGTCAGTATTCTTCTCTCCCCTCTTCTCATCCTTACGGACTTGAGTGGCTTCGTCACGAATTTCAACACCAATCTGAGCTTCGGTCTTCTCAAGCACGAACTTGAGATTACGAAACTTCTTGATGTCAACGAGATGGTCTCCACTTTCATCAAAGACAATTTCAATCTTGTCGCCCTCCTTGGTAATTGCGACTTCGGGAGAAGTGTCAGTTGTGGCAACGAAAATCTTGTTCTCATGGCCAGCGAGAACCATGTAGAAAGAAGAATTGCCGCCGCGCACATTGTTTGTGATTCTGAAGACGGTTGTCGTAATTTTGAAGGCCTTCGCAGCCGATGCAGGCGCAATTGAGTTTCCCTTGCTACTGAGAGCATTCTTGTAATCTCTCAGAGCGTCGGATGCATTGTTTCCGACACCAACTACAGAATAGTCCTCTATGCTAACCATTGCCACCATCTTTGGGAGACCTTCCTTATCCTTGAGGGCCATCAAGTAGGTGGGTATTCCTACAATATTACAGATATTCGGGAATGCAGCCTTGTAGCCAAGGTTCTGGACCTTACCTTCGGCAGAGGCCATTGCCCGCTCTTCTTGTGCACCAGTAAGTTCGTAACGCTTGACTTCCTTGGTCTTCGAGTCAATAAGAAGGAAACTGGTCATGGAAGAATCCGGACCAACACTAGTCAAGCCTCCGTACCAGTAAGCTCTTCCATTCTCACCGTAGATGAGATGAAGGGTTTCGTGAGTGAGCCTCATCTTGCCGCTATGCGAAAGATTCACGAATCCTTCAATATATTCGCCCCAGTTAGAAATCTGCGAGTGGACAAACTCTTCGGGTTCAACACGGTCAACCCAATCGGGAACATCCTTCATGGAGTATTGCTTGATTTCACCAGTCATCGCGTCAACAACGAGAATTCCTGTAGCCTCTTCACCACTAAACCCGATGGAATTCTTGTAGGTGGTGACGACATAGTAAGGATACCCGTCATCGTCGATCTCAAAGGAATAATCAGTAACACCGACACTCGCATATCCCGACATGTAAATATGCCGCTCAAGATAATCACCGAAGTATGCATTCGGCTGATACTTGATTCGAATAGGCCTGTCGTTAATCTTCTCAACAAGCCTCACATCGTTCGGATTGGAAGCCGAAACCATGATGTAGGCAGGCGTTCCTTCAGAATTGCTGTTCCAAGAAAAGAAACCTCGATGCAGAAGTGGTGCAATCCAGAAGAATCCTTTACCGACCTTCTGGAGAGTATAATCACCTACTCTTGCCTTGCTTCCCATTGAACCTGTAAGAACCTTGTCACCAAGTGTCTTAGCCATGTCATGGTCAACAAATCGACTATTGGTGATGTCAATGGGAGACACATCCGTTGAGAATATACCCTTCTTGACCTCTCCTATGAGTGCGCGATATTTTGCTGCATTGAGCATCTCAGAGTTGAAAAATCCTACGCCCAGGATATATATGAAGCAGAGCACAACTATTGCTGCACCTGCTCCAATTATTCCCTTGTTATTGTCATCATGGTTTATACGCTTCATCACACCAATGCCAATAAGCATCACCCCTGCAACCATGAATAACATGGGAAGCTGAGCGAAGCCAAAGGACAAAATTGGCATGCAAAAATAACCAATGAGCGCCAACACCACAACACAAGCGATATACACGAAATACAACATGGTGAACCTCCACAAAAAAGGTTTATGTGTTTTTGTTTGTTTATTATTTGTAATTATTTTTTTATATTTGTCAATAATTTTTTATCTTTCTTAGAAGAATATTATATTTTCGTAATTATAAACAAAATTAAGACTTTTATTATAAATAATAAAAGTCTTAATTTAAAATAATCAAGTTGTTTACAATTAAATTTTGGTGAATTGAGAGAATCTATCAAATTTTTGTACAGTCATGAATTATTTTTTTTCATGGTGTAAAAAAATATTAAGCAAGGTGTGCTATAGATAATATTGAAAAAGTGTAATTTGTAAAGGTTTTTAACAAAATTAGCTGTAAATACTGTTCATTTTTTTCATAAAATTATTTCTAAGTGTTATTTGTGAATCATCTTTCAATAGGCCTATATATGCCTTAAACTCAATCAATAGTAGTTTATGGAATTTTATATAATTAACCGTAATTCAATTTGTAGACAACTTAATAACTTTATTCTGATCATTACTTATTAAGGATTTTTCAAATATTTCTCATTGATGGAGTAATCAGCATCTAAAGTTTTTATAAAATTTTATTGCTAATTCATCATTGAAAACACTCTTAAATAAAGATTTAGTAAGAAACTCTTTATATAATATCTCCGATTGACCTTTAGATTCAAGAAGTCAATCATAAAATGATTGAAGAGTTTCAATTAATAAGCAGTCAAGACTTATAATTGCAAAGGCACTAGAATTATCACCATTTAAAAGTATATCAATTGCTTTAAAATACCTATTTTCAATTCTTTTTCTAAAAATATCAATTGCTAGCTCTATTTTTTCGTTGTCATTGAATACATTACTTGTTAAATATTCCCAATCCTTTATATCTTTGTCGTGAATGTTTTCCATATTTCCTAATTTTAAATAATTTTATATTTTATGTAAATTCAAATGGTTTTATAATTTGATTAAATTAGAATTTTGAATATTATATTCAAAAATTATTAATATAAAAATTAATGAAAAGTTATTATCAAACAAAATTTTGAAATTTTTTTTTAGGCGATTCTTTAAAATTGCTTAAATGAGAGCTTTGAGATATGTTGGAAGGTAAAGTTCAACTACTTTTAACATCTCCTCCTTTTCCTTTAAATAATAAAAAACGTTATTGAAATCTTCAATGAGAAGAATATTTAGAATGGTTTATTTCATTAGCACCTATCTTTTCAAGATTATTAAAAGAAAATTGATCAATAGTGATTGAATTATGAAATGCATGGGAACCATGAAGACCTATACAATCATTATTGCATTTAAAAGCATTAATTTGATTTCTTGAGAATCCAGATACAAATTTTAATCTTTGTCAAGAATTTATATGTCATAATCCGGCAAGATTACCATCTCCAGCTCAATGGGTTACGGTTAACAGAATTAGAGCAATTGATAGTTATACGAGGTTTTGGTGGATATCTAAAACTGATTTTCCAAAAGCTGATAACAAAAAAGTTTTGAGGCCATATAGCAAGAGTATGAAGAAACTTTTGGAAAATCAAAGTTATAACTCGTGAAAAAGACCATCCCAGCATGTTATATCTGAAAAAAGTTTTTTAACTAATCATAATTGAAGTATTGTTCATAATGTATTAGAAATAGAACCGATTGATCCTGATGGGAATTCAAGATTACCAAGAAACGTTTTTTCTATAGCCAACACTTCTTCAAATAATAATTTTATAAAAAGATGTAAAGAAATATGAAAAGTCCCACATCCAGCCAGAATGCAACCTTGAATGGTTAAATTTTTTATTGATTTTCTGACAGATGAATGAGATATTGTATTAGATCCATTTTGATGAACAAATACAACTTGATATATTGCTGAAGAATCAAATAGAAAATGGGTTAGTGTAGAATTAGATAAAGAGTATTGAGATCAATCAAAATTAAGATTCAATTAAACAATTTATTCATTAATAATTAAATGTTATGAGCATACTTGATTCGCTTACAAAAATTGATATTTTTAAAGAATGAAAAAAAAATGAGAATTTTATCTGACGACCATTTAATCTTGATTACAGTAAAGCTTCAATTTTGGTTTCTGATGCATGGAAATCTCGTGCTAATTGAATACCTCAAGGCGCTTTTTTATTAGCTTTTTATGATTGAATGGAAAATGTATCAGAGGCTATATTATTGAGAGCTATATGACCTACTAAATTACCAACAGATAATTCAATTGTTAGTTCAATGATAGAGTATTATAAAAATGACATTGATGAAGAATGAAATTGAAAAAATAAACTTGATGATTTTACACGATATGAATATAGTTTTTCATGATTAGAATGTAGAATTCTTTGAAGTTTTTACATGAATGAAACTTCAAAAAAAATTGAATTCTGAGCTGATATCGAAAATTTTTATTCAGCAAATAATTATCAAGTATATAAAGCAACATGAAATGTTCTTGAATATATAGTGAATCAAAGAGATTGAGATGAAATTGCATGAAACCCATCAGAGTTCAAAATATGAACTGTTAGATATAGCTCAAGTAGGCGTTTTCAGACTGCGACAACAATCGACAATGTAAAAACTTATATAAATCCTAGAGATTTTTTATGAAAAAGGACATCTTTATTTGGTATGACCAGAACTGGTAAATCAAATACAATAAAAAAAATAATTGAGGCCACTGTTGAAATATCTAAAAAGGCAAAAATTAAAGATTTACCAAAAATAATTAATGATACTACTCCCGAAAATCATCTTGAAGTATTTGATAAAACTTGATCACCTAAATATCCTGTTGGTCAGTTAATATTTGATATAAATTGAGAATATGCAAATGCAAATATGCAAGATGAATGAACGGCTATCTTTGAGCTATATAAAGATGATGTAATAAGATATAGTGTTATTGAAAAGACATGATTTAAGGTGTTAAAAATAAATTTTTATAATGAGATTCAAAGTGGTTTTTGAATGATTAAATCATCTCTTTCAAGTGAGACATGAGATTATATAAAAAGTTTTTTAGCAATTGATTTAAATGAACCTGAAAATTACAAGTCGAAACCCCAAGATAGAACAAGTGATGAAAATGAAGCTGCTATACTCTATGATAGAAAAAAAGTGTTGTATTATTGCTGTTTAAGAAAAGCGGATTTTCCTATACCAAGTAATATAAGTAAAGTTAAATTTTATTGAGATGTGGCCACAATAAATAATATAGTACCAGACTTAGCCCCACATAATTGAATTAGTATTGACGAGGCGATTAGATGGTGGGAAGATATTTATACAGGCTCTGAAAGCGATGAATTAGTTGAAATATCAAAAACTAAAGAAGAGAAAAAATCAAAATTATTTGATGAATATAAAAAGGAAAAAAATAAAGATTTTCTTGATGAGGATATAAAAGCAATGTTAATTTTTTTAACAAGAAAATCTAGGCCAAATGGAAGTGCAACACTTAGTTGATTTAGAAAACTAAGGGATTTAATTCAATTTCATACAAATAAAAGTGAGAGTTCTTTTGAGAATGATATACTAATTAATTTGAGGACTGGTAAAATTGTTATCATTGATCTCTCACAATGAGATCCATTAATTCAAAGTACTTATTCTGATAAGATATGTAGAAAAATATTTGAGAATTCAATGCAAAGATTTACTCATAATAAACCAAATAATTTTTTACAGTTTTATTTTGAAGAAGCTCATAATCTTTTTCCAAAAAAAGATGACAAAGATTTAACTCAAATTTATAATCGAATCGCTAAAGAATGAGCTAAATTGAATCTTGGTATGATATATGCTACTCAAGAGGTTAGCTCAATAAGTTCAAATATACTTAAAAATACTCAGAACTGGTTTATTGCTCACCTAAATAATGATGATGAATTAAAGGAATTAAAAAAATATTATGATTTTTCAGATTTTACAGATTCATTAATTAGATTTAGCGCTAATACCGATAAATGATTTGTAAGAATGAAGACATATACAAATCCATTTGTTGTTCCTATACAAATTGATAGATTTTTAGCAAATTAATAAAATTTCTATGTCTCAATCAGCTAAAAATAATAAACCTACAGAATATGCGAGCAAATTCATGCATACTCATTTTATGAAAGACTCGGCAATTAAAGATGTACTAGATACATTTATAACCCCCCTAGATCAAAGTAAAATTACTTTAGATGAGTATAACTGATATATATTCGATTACAACGAAGTTAAAAATCCAATAGAAAATATTATTGCATTTGATGGTTGATATACTGAAGTAACAATTAATGAATCTTTCCCTTCTTCATTAGTTGCATTTTTTCAGTTTTGAGCCTCATTATTTACCTTATCTGATCTGAACAATATTTCCAAATGTCCATTTATTTTCCCTGAAGATATGGCAAAATTAAAAAGGCTGGATAGACTAAAATTAGTTTTACCCATTAAAAATATTGCCTTAAAAGATTGATCCTCTTTCTCTGTTTCATTTAGAAAAGTTTTATATAACTTTTTTATGAAAAAAAATGAGAATTGATGCTTTATGGAAACATTATACTGGTTAATTTTTGAAGAATTTGATAATAAAAAGGAGGACTATATCTTATCAAGCGATCCTAATTCAGACAAATCAAACATTAAGCTTAATAAAAAAGAAATGGAATCTGATTATACTTTTAACATTGATTGAAAAATAATTTATCTTACTGATGTTTTTAGATTACATGAAATCATTGATGATGAATTATGAGCTTCTTGAGTTTTATGATATATTACAACCTTGATAGAAAATTTAATGATTGCCCATTTTATAAAATATCTATTAGACAATAAGCCTGATACATTGAATAATACTCTATTTATCAAAGATTGACCGCTAGCATTTTTCTGACAAACTGCAAATATGCACAAGATTTTTAGAAGACTATCAAAATATTTGTTTGAAAAATACAATTTATTTTTAGTTTGAGTTGAGAAGAGTTGAGCATTTGTAGAACATGCGGATCAGATAACGAAAAACAATTTTAAGAAAGATAAAGATGGTAATCGAATAGATGAATCCTTATTAAAATCTTGAAAATTTATCTTATTAAGTAACAAATATATTTATAAGTATATTTTACCATGAGTTCCTGACGATGACAAGCCTTATGCTAATACTTCATACTACTGATGAAAATTAATATTTAAAACGAAAGATAACGATGTTTATGTGTTGACAATTCCAGTAAAAAGTAACAAAGTGGTTATAAATCCGCTCAAATCTGATTTTAGTAATATTGATGTTATCTTAACAAATATATCAAAATTAAGATGTGATATGTATACAAATTCTCTTATTCCAATTTCACTTGTTAATCAGTTAATTTCTATAGCAAATCATCCAAGCTCTTTTCTTTTGCAGAGATTTGCAAAAAAAGAAATGCAGTAATTAATATTTTCTAATACTATATATAATCTATTAATACTCTATTTTTATAATATCAAAATTTTTAATATTTAAATCGTTATTCATACTTTTTTGTAAATCAAGTAGTGACACTTTTGGTATCAATGTTTTCGCCTTAAAAAAATTTCAGTCATTCGCTCTATATCTTATTCACACATGTATATGTAATGAGTTTAAATTTTTAAAAATGTTACAGAAACTCAATTTAGTTGTAAAGGCAGACTTAATTTTTTTGTTTCTACTTATTGCAGCTTTATACACAGCTTCTAAATATTTATTGTTATCATTATCTAATATATAATCTCGAATTAATTTGGTTGAAATTTCTACTTGATAAACTAAATCTCTGACTGATTGTCAGAATCAATCTTTTATATGATACAAATGAGTATCTTTTGTTATAGGATCTATATATAATAAATCACATAATTCGATACTCCATGGCGATGGTGTAATTTTATCGAATACAAAAAAATTATTTTCTTTTTCATATGAAGAATTATATTCATCTTCTCTTCACTCGGTCCACTTTTTATTAAGAACGGTATTTGATCATGTCTTAAAATAAGTTTCATTATTATAAAAATCTGAAAAATCAATATTTATGTTTTTTTCCAAATCATCTTTAACTTTATAAAACTCTCATCAAATATAAAAATATTTATTATTACTCGTGTCAACTGTAAACTCAAACTCTAGAGTTCTTAGTATACTTCCATATATTTTCTGACTTTCTCATACAATTTTTAGGTTTAATAAAAAATTATCTATTTCTTTTATCTTATCTTTATTTTGCTCATATATATCTAATATTGTATTTAAAATATCAATTTGAATTTGGTCATTTTCAGCTTTAATTTGATGTACTTCTAATCAATATTGAATATGAATATTATCTGTATAAAATTCAGGAGAATATAATCATATCGAAAAATTTTCTAAATTTTTGTTGTTAATAAGTTCAGTTTCTATATATGAAAATGCTTGTAATTTTATAAAAGATAACTCATCTTTATGATAATTCTTATCGATATGCTCTAGTTTATTAAAAGCAATCTGAGGATCATTCACATAAACTAATGAGATCTTGTTAATAATGGTAACTAGTTTTTCAAAGCTAATTTTTTTTCTGATATGAAGACCTGAAGTAATTGCAACTCATACATTATTTTTCTTATTAAATGTATTCAACTCAGTAATTCAGATTTTTTCAAGAAGTTCAGCATCTAAAGATAGAATCATATCTTTGTAAATGCTCCAATATGAGTTATCATACATTATGCTATACAATCTTCTAAAACTCCTAGATTCATAATCAACATTTCATACTAATTTTTTGTCTTCTAAATATCTTATAAACTCCTTTTTTTTATCTTCTTTATCAAGTAGTCTAGCAATGATGTCAAATCAAAAATTATTATTAATATGATTAGTTATTTCATGATATCAAGATCATCCAGTAACTGCATACAGCTTATTTGATTTAGAATTAGTTGATTTATTGAATAAAAATATTATAAAAGATGGTTTTTTTGATGTCAATTTTGGCATATTATCACTAATTTGACTTAGAAAATCATTCCAAAAAAATGTTTTTTCTTCTCATTTAAGATAAAATATCTTAGCATATATATTTATATTTTCATTCTCCTCTCAAGTAATATGTCTGCTTGAGAGTTCGTTGTATTTCTTACAAAAAATTCTTTTTATATCGAAATCATCTATTGTTTCTACTTTGTCGATAGATATATTTTTATCTTTCAATAAATATTCTCAAATATTGATATTATATAATGTGAGGGCTACTTCTTTCTCTTTTATATTATCTGTTCTCATTAGTAAAATAATATTAAATAATTAGTTTATCTCAAATCTATATTTAACAACCACACTTTCTTTTTTCATAATTATACTATCTACAAGTTTATCAATATATTCTTGCTTGTCAATTTCTTTGAAGTCTTTAACTTCATTTTTATATATCTCGGAAAGTTGAAGGATGGTATCATAAGCATGTTGCATTGAATCATAGCGTTTAATCTGTTTTAATATATCAAGCTTTCTATTTTCTAGAGCTTGTATATCATTTGAATAATCTTCAATAACATCTTCAAATTGTTTTCTAATGTTTGGATTCTCCAATCTATCTTTTATTGCATTTTTTATGTATCATTCCTTTTTCTTTATATTTTCATCTAATTTGATTAATTCTATACCTAAACTCTTCTTTTGTTCTAGTCAATCATTTTTAAGGTATATATCCTTGTAGTCTTTTATAAGTTTCTCAGGATTATTTAAAAACTCATCAATTTTAGGCCACACAAGAGTGAGAAGTTTTTCTTCTGAAATATCCTGATTTGTACAAAGTCTAGATGCTGATACCTTATCTTTTTTCTTACCTCAACATCTGTAATTTCAAGTTCATTTATGAGATTTATAGTGATAATATGAATGATTACAAAATCAACACTTAACTTTTCATGTAAACATATGACGCTCTCATCTCCCACTATATGAAAAAGAATCATCAAGCTTTTCTTGTACTTTATCAAAAGTGTTAATATCTATTATTTCAGGTGTTTTAATTAGAATCCATTGACTTCTATCCTTATCTACCTTATATACCTTTCAATCTTTTAATTTCTTTGTTTCTGTCTTATTAACATAACAATTTCAAATATATATTTCATTTCTCAAAACTTTAACTATCCATGTTTGCCTGAATAGATTTTTATTTTCTTTTGTTGAATCATTTCTATTATCAATATTTGTTCAAATTCAGAGACTCGTAAGATATCTCGCAATCTCTCAAGATCATTTTCATTCGTTTAGATACATATCAAAAATCTTTTTTACAATTTTAGCCTCTTCATCATTTATTTCAAGCTTATTTCATCTTCAATCATGCACTTTTTTATATCAATACGCAACATTTTTTCAATATACAAAATATCAGAGCATTGATTTGCTTATACGCCCCTCTGTTGTACGCTCTCTAATGGTTTCACGCTCCATCTCCGCGACTGCTCAAAGTAGTATTAATGTGAACCTTCAGCTTGGTGATGATAGGTCTATTGTTTCTGATTTAGAAACGAAGTTAACTCATTTTTCATTAAGAGATTCAATATATTCAAGAAGTAAAGTAACTTTACGAAAAAGTCTATCAATTTTCCAAACTAGTAAAACATTAACATTATTATTAAGTACCTCTTCATGAAGTTTTGATAATGCTGGTCTTTGGTGTATTTCTGTTGCTCAACTTATTCAGTCATCAATAAATACTAAGCTAGGATCATATTCCCAACCTTTATCTGCATTTGATTCAATTAAAGCTTTGCATAAGCGAATTTGGCTATCAATTCAATATCAATCTTTAGCTTGTTCATCTGTAGAAACACGACAATATAGAGCCACTTTTTTAGTGCTATTATATGGTTTTTGAATTATATTATTTCTTTTCATTATTGAATTTTATGAGAAATAAAATATAAAATAATAATTGATATTATTGATATAATTAAAAGTATCTTCAAAACATCAGCTATAGAGAAGCCTCTTGTTTCTCTATCAAAAGCATATTTAACTAAATCAGCAATTTCCTTTTTAGAAAGTGGTTTGATTCAATAAATATATTCTACTGTTCTTGATAGTATATGTGAGTTTCATTTTAAATTCTCAACAAAAAATACATCTTCAAGCTTTAGGTTTAAATTAGAATGATTATTTATAGTCTTTAAGATTTTATTTGCAGTATTTATATTTATTGATGATTCTCAGCTTAATACCTTTTTTAATTGTTTTGCATTCATTCAAAAATCAGATCTTCAATGTTTATATCAAAGTTCTGATATTATCTCTTTATATTCAGCTCTTATTATCTCCATAATAGTTTATTTATAGATATTAAATATTTTTCTTATATTTAGAACTTCTCACATATATATTCATTCATCTAGCTTTAGCTGAAATCGAGCGCATACTTCTATTTAATAGAACAGAAATAAATCTTCTAGGAATATTGTGGTTTATATTAGCGCATTTTTCAAGTATTTGTTCTTCTAATTTTTGCCAAACTCTAAATCAACTATTACTCTGGACAATATCATTAATATTATTCAATTTAGGTCATTCGATTGTAATTTCTCATAATTCTGAATCTAAATAACTTCTTATATTATTTTTTAGATCAATAAATATTCTAATATCTGATGATATAATAGTATAAGTGAGTTTATTTTTATCTATAATAATTTCTCTCTTACTATTTTTCCTTATTATTAAATTATTTGCTCTATTTTTAGCATTAACATCCAAAATTTGAATCATATTTGACTATTAATAATTAATTTGGTACTAATACAATATATACAAGTACTTAATAATGTCAATTAATATTAAATTAATCAATATTAGTACTAAAAATTAAATATTTACTTGCAATTATAAAATAATCTATTATATTATTTGCGCCAAATAGTTTATTTTATGTTCTTCCGTTTAAGAAACAATATAAGGGATTTCTCTGTATTTTTTTCTTAAACGGAAGAAATAAACTGTTTGGCAACAGCAGAGGAATCCCTTTTTTGTTGCCAAACACAAAATTATTCGGCTAAAAATATTTTTATTTTATAGCCACTTTTTATTTATGAAGAAATATACAATACTTCTCTTTGTGTTTTCACTTATTATATCAAATCAGACTTTTGCTAAGAATGATACAGAAGATATATGTAGAATACTTAGACATGATAATCAAAGAAATATCTTAATTAATAGAGATATAACTAGAGATGATCTTAATGATAATGATAAGAAAACACTAGATACTGTTATTACTAAATTCTCCAGTATATATTGATTAACTGGTAATACTATAAATGATAAACCTAAAATACTTACTATAGTTAATAAGATAAAAAATTTATTAAAAATAAAATTTATAGATAAAGGAAGAGATTTCTATTCTTTATCTGACCCTTCAGAAAGATTAATTGTAATATTGAATGTATATATACAGTGACTTGAAAAAACAATATGAATAAATAATTTATTAACAGTTGATGCAAGTGATCCAAACTGACCCACAATAAATAAAGACATAGTAGCTCTTGTACCAAAACTTAGTTTCAATAATTATAGCAATAAGGATTCAATAAACTCATATTGAGTACATAATATATGTTTAAATTTTACAGATCAATGAGGTATAACATGTTTTAAGACAGAATTAGAAAGAAAAGAGTGAATAAACGAATATAAAGAAAGACGCATTGCTGATAGGAATAATCTTATAAAAATGTTATCAGAAACTAATGCTAAGGATTTCTATAAAGAGAGACCTTATCATAGCTTAGATTGAACAAGAGAATATTTTGGTATTGATCCAAGTGGTAATTATATAAATTACCAATGAATATTGTATAATAAAGAGTGAACAATTGAATTTAGTAAAGATTTACTTGTTAAAAGTCCATATACAGATCCTTGATATAATATACTAACTCCTGAAGAAAAAATTAGACAACAAAATTCTTTTTCAAAACTAAATTCACAAGCTCAAAATTTCTTTAATACTTTGAAACTTTGATGAAGTATAACATATGATCAAAATCTATGAAAACAAAGTGCTTGAATTAAGACTGATAATGTTGCTTATCATAGATTCTATGCAAGTGAATGATGAAAGGCTCAAATAATTGAAATTGATTATGGTTTTAATGGAAATTGAGATGTATCTTCATATAGAGAAAAGTATTCAAATTGAAACTATCTAGAATTAACTACTAATCCTAAAACAGCAGATACACCTTATTGAGTTTCAGAATGAGAAATATGATGAGGTAATTTTTGATGGGATACTATGATGGTTTCACAAGAATCATCAATGTCTTGATTAAGTACTGAATATGATTCAAGGTGATATTATATGTATGTTCCATGGGCTTATACAAATCTAGATTCATGAGTCAAAACCTTTATCTTGAATAATGATATATAAATTAATCTTTAATTAAAAAATATTTTAATCAATAACAATCTTAAATATGAATACGAATAATACTACTAATAATGAGCTAAATAACAACAGCAATACTAATAATACATATGAGGAAGATATAACTCAAAATACTTTCAAAGAAGCTTTATCTGAATTAAGATTCCCTAAAGTATGAAAGTTCATAATGAATTTCTTTTTCTTGGAGAAGTACTATGTATTTGAGTTTGCTAGGTGAATACATTTCATATTACAGACTTTATGATTCCTTGTTATATATAAATATTGATATGTAGAAGTATTATGAAATCTTCCATGGATTATAGCATATATAATATACTATATTGTTGTAAGAATAATCTTTGAAATATTCTTAGTGGCATTCAGTATCAATGATAAGTTAACTAGAATTTGTGAGGTAGTTGAGTTAAATAAAGTTGATAAGGAGAATGATACAAAAGATAAGTATATAAAATCAACATCATTTAAAATTTAATATATGAAATAAGATTATTTTAGTACTAAGAAAGTTTAGTACTAAAAAAAGAGAGATTTAGTACTAAGAAAGTTTAGTACTAAATCTTTTTTAATCTTTAAAAAAATAACAAATATAGATAGTAACTTGTCGTGGATACTTAAAATAGGCGAAATAAAATTTGAGAATGAGTTATACCTTTGAAGAAAATATAAAAAACAAAAAGGACAGTCTATATCCAATATTAGCAAAGTTAGAAAGAAAGTTATTTTACAAGAGTGTCATTTCAAAGAAAAAAGATTTGACTTAAATCAAAAAAATGTTATATTGTCTTGATAAATAGTGTCAGTAACTATTACAAACTTATTTTCCAGTTACTCTTGGGCTAAATATTTACAAAGAACATTTTAAAACAACTGGCACAGCAATTCCTTAATATATCTACAAAGAAACTAGAAAATTATAGTGTGGTACTCCTATAGTACTTACATCATTCAATACAAACCAATTCATTTTTTAAAGCCCACCCTCTAATAAGAGGTATTTTAAGTTTCATTTATTTATTATTTTAACCTTTTTTCTTATGAAAAATAGACATTTTACCAAACCCCTATGAAATCCTAACGAATTAGGATTTGAATGTATTTTTTGAGCTAAGCTTCAAAAGAAGTTACTATGATGATGAGTTATACACATAACTTTAAATGACAATATTCCTTTTGAAAATATGAGAATTATGGATTCTTCATTAGTTCTGACATATATAGACAAATATTGAAAAGTTTATACTCTAGAACCTAAAACTAGATCTGAGAATATATTCCTAAATGCACCAATGGATGTTGTTTTAAGTTTATGACTAGATCATAAACTGTTTCAGAATCAAATAATGAGAGCCTATCTTAAACTTGTACAGGCAATAGAAAATAATAGATGGTAATTACACCGAAAGACTAGGATAATAATCCATCCTAGTCTTTTTATTTATAAATTAAAAAAATGCTTATGAAAACAATAAAAACATTAAAAATAACAGTATTGACATTCTTTATATTACTGAGAGTCATTTTCCTTATTACAATTTCTTCTTTGATTATATATTTTCTACATTTATTAATACATAATTTCTTGCTTAATACCAACGTTACTAAGATGATTTACAAAATAATTTCATCAGGAATTATAGCAATAATACATCTTCCAATTCAATTTTATCACGATAAGGTAGTATTTCTCATAATATGCGCAATATATATTTGGGGGGTTTGGCAATTATTTTTTAGACAAAAAGCGTATTTATGAAACGTTTGATTGGTAATTAAAAACATAATATGAGATTTAACATATTCATTTAATATTCTTAGGATAATAATAAGACAGGTATATAGAACTTGAATAGATTCTAATATTGAAAAGCTAATAATTAAATATATTAAGAGTGGTATTGTAAATTGGTTTCGAACAAGCAAGGAATTTAGAATAATACTATTGTCAAGTCCTGAATTAGAGAATAGAATAATCTTAATTAACAGTTATTTTAAATCTCTAATGAAGAATAATGAATTTTATCCATATATTGAGGACTATAAGATATTGAAAAATAATATTGAAAACTATAGACTATATTGGCCAAAATGATTTCCATATTCTACCTTAGATCAAAAAATAGAAAAGGATATGTTACATTCATTAAATTTAGATATTAACGAATACAGTTTGAGTTTCTCATTTTGAACAAAGATAGTGATTGAAATAAAAAAGAATACAGGAAATCAAGAACCATTAAAATTTTCAAGTATTCTTCCTTTAATCAATAAAGATGAATATATTTATTGAATTGATTCAGAAGATTGAAATCTAGTCAAGAAAAAATTATGATTTACCTCTAATAATAGTCTTGGTTGCTATGGAAAAAGTTGAGTAGGAAAAACATCATTCTTGTCTGCTGGAATTATTTCTTTATATCAAGCTAATAATTCAGAATCAATAAGATACTTATTTTATATTAATTCTTGAAAGTCAGATTTTGAATTTATTAAAAATCTGAAGTGAGTAACTTATTCTTGTAATTTAGATTGAATTATTAGAACAGCAAACAAAGCTCATCAAGAAATAGAGAGAAGAAATAATATATTTGCCAAAACCTGTTCCAGAAATCTTGATGATTATCTTGATAAAAATCCTGCGAATCCAGATGATTTACAGCCAATATATTTCATTATTGATGAATTGAGCTACATTATAAAAAAAATGTCTCTTCAGTACGAAGATAAAAATGTGTTGAATAAATATATTAAGCTTTTAAGTATAATTTCAATAACATGACGCAGCGTATCACTATTCTGTCATTTCTCTACACAAAAACCTAGTTCAGAGATTTTAGGTACGACTGAGTATAAAGACCAACTACAACCTATTAGTTTTCGTTCATGATCATCTTTAGGAGCAAGTATGACTATATTCTGAAAGAACCTTGATACTGATATGTTAGATATAGGTGAAATGATAATGTATTCTGATGAAAAAAGAAAGTATATCAAAGTTAGAACGCCTTATGTTTCTGATGATGATATTTCAAAGTTCTTACAATCTCAAACTCATAATATTATTGAAGAACCCAAAAGTAATATAGATGAATATATTGAGTTTGCTAGAAAAAAAGGAGTTCTTAATTATAAAGACAGTGCTTTATTTTGAATATCAGAGCGTAAATACCTGTCTCTAAGTGCTACTCTTCAAGAAGCACAGATAATTAAAAAGCTTTCCTGAAATATTTTGGAATTTAATTCAGATGCAACCATAGAATCTATTAAAAAAGCAATTCTTTAAACTATATTTTAAAAAGTTTGTATTTTAGATGATACAATTATTGCTAAACTTATATGTAAATTTAGTAAAATAGTGGTAAAATCTCTATAAAATAACATATTAACCTCAAACAAATCATAACATAGATTTTACCACTATAAAGCTAAATAATACTCCCTACACTAGTTCCGACAATCTACCTTCAGTAAATATTACTTAATAAGTTTAAATTATGGAATCGAATTCCCCTAGATTGTTAACATCAGTTTCATAAGCAAGGAGATTCTCTATATTGTTTCAGTTCATTTGTATTGAAACTATTAATTTTTTGTTAATTTAAATATTTAAAATTTCTAATCTCACATAAATATTAAGCTAATCTTTTCCATTTTGCTTGCAGAGTTTTATAATTAACTTTGAATTAACTCAAATTTTCTGTATCATTGGTCTGTTTATAATTTTTATTATTCTATAATCTAAAATACTTTATGGAAACAAAGAAAATTCTTACGAAGGAAAATATAAAAGAATTTAGAAGAGTTTGAGACCAAAAATGAAGCCCCGATCCTTTTATAATTATGGGTTATAACAAATATTCCATGGATTACAATTTTTATGGAATTGCTTTTGATCCTAAAACAAATGTATTATCCTGATTCGACGATATAGAAGGTTATGTTTCATATACACTGGAGGAAATTCAATATTTTAGAGATTGTGCAGATGATTGGGAGAGAATTGATTATACTAGATGATCTAAGCTTTCTGATCTATGAATACAGGTTAATAAATCATGGGATAATACGGAGCCAGAAGAATTGGAATGTAATTCAGAACCAAATACTGAAGCAAGGCATGTTTTTAAAGATATTGCCAGTATTTTATTCAAAAAATAACAAATATTTTACAAGTTATATAGCTTTAGTAATTATATTATAATAGAAAATACTAAACATTTAACGCTATAATTATAATATTTAGACAGCTTGTTAAAAAGAAAAGAATCTAGGACTAGCCTAGATTCTTTTGAATTCATATTCAAGATAGACATATCTATCTTTTTTATGTTCATCTTGTATAAAAATTTGATTGGTTCTTTCTAATGGTGCCGGAGATGGGACTCGAACCCACACACTATTACTAGCACAGCCACCTCAAGGCTGCGTGTCTACCAATTTCACCACCCCGGCATATTTTTGGTGCTCTCTACGGGATTTGAACCTGCATCTAGAAGTTTCGAAAACTTCTGCTCTATCCTGTTAAGCTAAGAGAGCAAATTTCCCGAATAGAATATTCAGGAAATTATAGTTGATTCTCTTATTTTTGTCAAATTTGTTGTATTATTTCTTACCACTTATATCATATAGAAGAGGGGCAGCAATCGCAATAGAAGAATATGTTCCAAATATTGTACCAAAAATCATTGCGAGTATGAATCATTTAATTGCTACTGGTCAGAAAAAGAACATTGCAAGAAGGGTTATAAATACAGTAAATGATGTAAGAAGTGAACGAGTAAGGGTCTCATTAACAGAATTATTAATTAGTGCCCCAAAGTCAATTTTATTTGTAAGCTTATTTTTAAGATTAGTACGAATACGATCCATGATAACTATGGTATCGCTTATTGAGTAACCAAGAACTGTAAGCATCGCAGTAATAAAGAATGTATCAACCTTGAATTCTGGAAAGAAGAATGAAGTAATAAGATAGAATCCAAGGGCAGCAAGAACATCATGAGCTAGTGTTATCATTGTAACAGCGGCAAATGGGAAACTAGAATATCATTCTATAGAACCACTATATGCCCAAGCAATATATAGAGATATCATTATAATAGTAGCAAGAATAGTCCAATATGCTGTTTGTTTGATATAATCACCAAATGATTCTCAAATACTTACATATTTTGCAAAAGTAATTTTAGAACTATTTATTGCACTTAATTTTTTTGTTAATTTGTCTTTAAAAGCAGTCTTTGTTTCTTCTAATTTATTACCTACTGCTAGTTCTGAAAGCTTATTAAGTCATGCTTCTATTACGAATTTGTTTTCTCAAGCAACCTTATAGATTACAACATTATTAATTGTATCTTTTCAATCAATTTTTACTTCGTTTTTTACTTCATCTATAAGATTATTGAATTGATTTTTTACATCAACAGAATTAGTATAATTATATTCAATCTGTACTCATCAAGTCATATCAATTCATAAATTCATTGGTAAGAAAAATACAGCAAGTATAGCGATAAGACTAGAAAGAATAGCAAAAGAGTAGAATGTTAAACGTTTTTCTATAAAATTAAAGTTCATTTTAAAATAATTAGTAATAAAAAATCCATCTATTTATAAGACGAAAAGCTAAAAAGTCAAAACAAATGTTATAATTTTCTTGCGATTTTGTAGTATTTAAGTTATAATAGTGCATATTTAAGATAAAAAATATGCAATATAAAATCCCCGTACAGGTAGAAAACGAAGATAAAATTTTTCTTAATCTTAGTATAAGACAGCTAATAATTCTTATGATAGGATTATCAATTGCCTATTCAATTTTCAAATCATTAGAAAAAAATGTTGGATGATGAATAGCTCTATTCCCTGCTTGAGTTGTAGCTTTTATTACAGCTGTAATAGCATTATTCAAGAATAGTGAAATGACATTTTTTCCTTTTATACTTAATCTTATAAGACTTCAATTAAATGCTTGAGAAAGAGTTTGGTGAAAATGAACTGATAGTTATAATAAAATAGAGCTATGATATGTTCCTCCAACTGATACAGAACAAGTACAGAGCAATAACAAAGTAATTAAAGCAGTTAATGAAGAAATATTATCAAAAATTTAATCATAAAATATGACAACTAAAATAACTAACAGTGTAAAATCAACTAAAAAGTCAGCTTCTGACACAACAACTCAGAGATATTTACCTTTTTCTGAGATTAGAGACAATATGATTATTATGAAAGATAATTCCACAAGAATGATTCTCAAAGTTAAAGCTGTTAATTTTAATCTAAAAAGCGAGGAAGAACAGGATTCTATAATTTACTCTTATCAAAGATTTCTTAATTCACTCAATTTTCCTATTCAGATAATAGTAAGATCACTCAAAGTTGATATTGAAGCGTATATTAATAAACTCAAGAATCTAGCTGTTAAACAACAAAATCCACTTCTACAAGAACAAACTTATAGATATGTTGATTTTCTTGTGAATCTTATAGATATGGCTCAAATTATGAAAAAAGATTTTTATATTGTTGTTCCCTATGATAATGACGATAACAAAAGTATAAGACAAACTTGAATTGTATGAATATTCAAAAACTTCTGGTCAGCAATTACTCAAGAAGAGAATATTAGTACCATTAGAGATAGAAGAAGAAGGATTAGTACGATGAAAAAAGAAAACCTAGAAAGACTTATGACGATAAAGACTAGTCTAGAACAAATCTGAATAAAATCAGAAGAGCTATGAAAAGATGAATTAGTGAAATACCTTATGAATTATTATAATCCAAAGTTGAACTCAGAAATAAAAATAAGAGATGGCATCGATAATATGAATATTGAACAATAATGGAAAAGTCAAATAGAACAATCTGAGACGAATGAGAGATTGCAGCTATTAAATATCTCCAAAAACACGATTATCAAATATTGACAACTAATTATCAAATCAAATGATGAGAAATTGATATTATCGCAAAAGATAATAATCAAGTTGTTATTATTGAGGTAAAATATAGGAGATGAAGCAAATTCTGAACCCCAGAAGATGCTTTCACTAAGACTAAAAAAAGAAATTTATTATATACTACAAATTATTATTGTCTTACGAATAAGATTGATATCTCAAATATTAGAATTGATTTTCTTGCTATAACCAATAATGGTAAGAATTATCAGATAAAGCATTACAAAAATATAGCACTTCAATAACTATTGCATATTTGCATCAACTATTTTTTTGAGAAATTCATATTTTTTCTTCCTATCTCAAGTAGAATCCTTGATTAATTTATCGAATTTTTTTGATAATTCTATTAGCTTCAATCTTCTTGATAGGGCATCATATTTGGAATAATTCTTACTTATCAAATCTCTTAGAGTTATAATCTCTTTTTGCATTTCAGAATCATTAGTATAATTAGTTTTCACTGGATAATTCTTGTCTGGAATAATAATCCAAGCATCCATTATATCTCTTCATGGTCACTTTACATATTTGTTATTGTGTACCATTGCTGATGATCATCCAGAATCAAGATTTATGGCATTATAACATCATAATTTAACTAGAATGTTTGGCACATCATATATCGTAATATTCTCAATTCATCACATATATATAGTATTTCCATCTTTATTTGAGCAGATAAAATTTTTAAGATTTTTGGATTTCATTTTGGTGTCAATGATTTTACTTTCTCAGATTTTACTTATTCATTCTTCAAGAAGTAACGGATGATTGCCAATTCAATTATAGATATTTCATTTCATATCAAAATTAATTGTTTTGCCAACTAAATATTCATCGCCTTTTCATTTAGAGTAATCGTGTCAATTCTGAAATAAAAATGGGTTCTGTTCTTTATCGAGAGCAAAAATTACTCTGTCAGGTCAAGTATCATTTGGGAAAATACTCCAATTATGTCAATTAGAAATCCTATCTGCATAACTCTTATTAATTCAGTTGCATTCCTTATAATCCTTTGGACAAAAATAAGCTCAATTCACTCAACTTACTCAGCCATATCTATCAACCATAGACTTGAGACTCTCTCATTTCTCTGATACCCCAACTATTAATTTATATCAACTATTTTTAACCAATCTAATTGTCTTAATCTTGTATCAATCAATCTTAGTATCAATTAGTACATTCGCGAAACTATAAGACGGCAAAAACAAAAGAACAATTAACAACAATTTTTTCATATTTATTTGTTTAAATATTATTCAAGAATTGTAGTACTTTTAAGAAATTTTTGCAAGTGAAATTTTGAGAAAAGCTAGAATCTTCTTTAAGTTCCAAAATAATTCAAACTAAAAATTGTCATTCCGGGTTTGAACCGGAATCCATTAATTAATGTTTGTTCAATATTTTATAATGTTTTTTATTGATTATATAGATTCTGAATTATTGAAATGTATACTCTGGAGTACAAGTTCAGAATGACAATGTATTTTATCCCTTAACAATAGCTTCTATAAATCCCATAAATAGTGGATGTGGCTTGATTGGTCTTGATTTGAACTCTGGATGAGCTTGTGATCATATCATGAATGGATGATCTTTGATTTCTACAATCTCTGCAAGATTACCGTCTGGACTCGTACCAGAAACTACAAATCACGCCTTATTCATTTCTTCTAAGTAATCATTGTTGAATTCGAATCTATGACGGTGTCTTTCTGTGATTTTTGTTTTTTTGTATAATTTGTGAGCTAGAGTACATTCTTTGACACTACATTCGTAAGAACCAAGTCTCATTGTTCATCCTTTCTTATCTATTCATTTCTGAGATTCCATAATATGCACAACTTTATGCTTAGAATCTGAATTGAACTCTTCACTATTTGCTCAAGTCTTATCGAGTACATTGCGAGCAAATTCTATAGACATAATCTGAGAACCAAGACATATTCCAAGATATGGGATTTTATTAACTCTTGCATAATTACATGCTACAATCATACCCTCAATTCATCTATCTCAGAATCCACCAGGCACACATATTCAATCCATTCATACTAGTTTATCAGTTCCATTTTGTTCAATCTCTGTGGCGTCTATGAAGTTAATTTTTACTTTTTTATTGAATTGAAATCCGGCAGTTCTTAGTCACTCATTAAGTGAGTAATAAGCATCTTCTAGGTCATTATATTTACCAACCATTCATATATTAACTATTTCTTTTGAATTATTAATATGTTCATTTAGCTTTTCCCACTCTGACATATCAAATCATTTATTTTCAAGTTTGAGCTTCTCTAGGATTGAGTCTCATATTTTGAAAGATTGAAAATTAACAGGAACGGCATAAATACTCTTAGCTGTTGGGGCGGGTATTACATCTTCTTTTCTAATATAACAAAAATTCGCAACTTTTTCTCTAATATCATTAGGAATATGATTATCGGCTCTCAGAACTAAGAAATCTGGATTAATTCCATATGACATCAGCTCTCTTACCGAATGTTGAGTTGGTTTTGTTTTAATTTCTTTTGAGGCACTAATATATGGAAGAAGTGTAACATGAATAAATACGACATTTTCTCTTCATAATTCACTCTGTAATTGTCTTACTGATTCTAGGAAATACTCATTTTCCATATCTCATACTGTTCCTCAGATTTCGATTATAGAAATATCTGCTCAAGAAGTTTTGTATCATTCTTTGATTTTTGATTTCACGAGATTGGTAAGATGCGGAATAATTTGAACTGTTTTACCGAGATAATCTCATCTTCTTTCTTTCTCAAGAATCTCAGAATATAGTCTACCAGAAGTATAAGAACAATATTTGTTAAGATTGGTATCAATATATCTCTCATAATGTCCAAGATCAAGATCTGTTTCAGCTCAATCCTCAGTTACGAATACTTCTCAGTGTTGGAATGGTGACATTGTACCAGGATCAACATTAAGGTATCCATCGAGTTTTTGCATAAAAACTTTGTATCATCCGTTCTTAAGAATCGCTCAAATAGAGGCTGCTGTAATTCCCTTTCCTATTCAAGAAAGTACTCAGCCCGTAACTACTATAATTTTCATATAATTTATGAGTTAATGCTTTAATATGATTAATTCCGAGAAAACACACTTCCTCGGAACTTATGATTTTGATATTATTTTAATTTCAAAAAAAAGCAATAGAAGTTTTAAAAAAACAATTCTATTCTCAAACAACTTTCTTAACAAAACTTCAAATAATTCTAGATGAATCATTATTAAATCATTCAGTCCTTAATCGGGAGATAATATCGTCTGAATTATTTCACTCTTTTGTTATTCAATTTTTTCACAGTTTCACAAGCCCGATAGTTCAATCGGCTGTAAAATCTGGATGTCATTGAATTCACCGAGCATTATCTCAGACTTTGATAACTTGAAATTCTCATTTATTATTGCTTCATAAAACTTTTGTATCATTTCATACACTTGCAACTCTTCTCTTGTGCCACCAAATTGAACCAAAAGACTGCGTATTTAATTGTGAAAATAAACTATCTCTCATTCACTCATTATT
>Ga0209800_10000541_pt1 | contig 56341 bp, 46 predicted proteins | sample Higcelweek8metaG_FD_187174 | JGI IMG/M metagenome (GOLD analysis project Ga0209800, IMG submission 187174) | Freshwater pond sediment microbial communities from the University of Edinburgh, under environmental carbon perturbations - High... | ecosystem: Environmental > Aquatic > Freshwater >...
AAGCTGCTTTAGCAGCAGTAGGAAAAGAAAGTGCGCGTGGTAGTACTTTCAGGTGGACGAAGGTCCAGCCAGTAGTAAGCCCTTATAGGGCTTGGACAAACTGCCGGCTCAGCCGGCAGTTTTGATTGTCCGAGAAATGTTCATTTAGAACATAATTGTGCTAAATTTTTTGTTATGAGTTCATGAAATATCATATTTTTGACGTAACCGTGTAGAATTCAATTGCTATAATCTGACTGACTCACGAAAATCGGAGGAAAATATGAAGATCAAAGTCTATCCTTTTGGTCCGTTACAAGCCAATTCCTATGTGGTAATTTTAGAAAACGATGCATTTATAATCGATCCATGCGTTCCGCTGGAAATACTTGATTTAGAAGGACTTCATGTTCGGGGTATTTTCTGTACGCATGCTCATTTTGATCATATTATCGAATCGAATCATTATCGTGAGCAGTTAGGTTGCATGATTATGGTTCATGAGATGGATATTCCTGCAATGAAAGATTCTGAAATTAATGGATCGGATAGTATGTCTTCTCGAATCGTTGTGTCCGAGCCGCTGTATCCCTTGAGAGATAATGATGTTCTACACGCACAAGATTTCGAGATGGATGCGAAGAATCTGTTTTCCATTACGGTCATACATACGCCAGGACATACAAGAGGGTCAGTCTGTCTTCTTTTTGCAGACAAAGACTGTGATACCGTTTTGTTTTCAGGCGATACCATATTTGCAGGCACAGTAGGACGTACCGATTTGGGAGGAAGTATGCCTGACATGATTCAATCTATTCGTAGAATTTCGCTTCTGCCAGATAATGTGCGAATATATCCCGGACATGGCGCGAGCACTTCTGTTGGGATTGAGAAATCGGTGAACCCGTACTTTACAGCACTTTCTTACAATGATATCATTTAGGCATTGTGTCGGACGAATGAGTGGGTAATTGCCTCCAAGCCGTTTCCCGGAAATTCCGGAAGATAGTGTATGGGTTCCTATTTCCGTCCTGCAAGGGCGGTTTTTTTACGGAAAACAATGTCCGCGTGCACCTCTGCCGAGGAATTTTGGGTGTGCTCTATAGATGATCCAGGAGGAATAAGAATGAGTGATCTGATCCATTCGCTATATGCGATTCACGATGCTTTTCAGAAAGAAATTTCAGGAATTGCGTCTTCTACCGACGCTGAAACCGTGCGGGTTAAATATCTGGGCAAAAAGGGAGAGCTTACCGGCGTGCTACGTATGATGGGGTCTCTTACTCCGGAAGAACGACCGATCATCGGTCAGCATGCGAATGATATTCGCGCAAAAATGGAGGCTGAGCTTGAGACGTGCCTGCGTAAGCTACAGGCAGACGAGCAACGCAAACAGTTAATCAGTCAGACAATTGACGTGACGCTACCCGCCTCTCCCGTAGCTATGGGATCGAGACACCCATTATACAAGGCAATCGATGAAATATGTGAGGTCTTTCTGGGTCTGGGATATTCCATCGCCGAAGGACCGGAAGTTGAATATGATTTATACAATTTTGAGAAACTGCGTCTTCCCCCAGGGCATCCGGCTAGAGACACACAGGATACTTTCTATATAACGGACAATATTTTGCTCCGTACGCAAACATCGCCGGTGCAGGTTCGTGTTATGGAGAAACAGAAACCTCCGATTAAGATCGTATGCCCAGGCAAGGTCTACCGTTCGGATGCGCTCGACAGTACCCACTCTCCCATTTTTCATCAGTTTGAAGGACTTGTAGTAGATAAGGGTGTCACTATGGGCGACCTTGTGGGATCGCTGCAACTTTTTGCAAGAAAATTGTTCGGTGAGAATACGAAGATTCGCCTGCGACCGCATCATTTTCCCTTTACTGAGCCTTCCTGTGAAGTCGATTTGACCTGTTGGTCCTGTAAGGGCAAGGGGTGCCGCGTCTGCAAAGGCGAGGGATATGTGGAAGTGTTAGGCGCAGGAATGGTTCATCCAGAAGTTCTTTCAGGGTGTGGTATTGATCCGGAAGTATACAGTGGATTTGCTTTTGGGATTGGGGTCGAAAGGACAGCGATGGGACGGTTTGGTATAGATGATATTCGGAATCTCTATGAAAATGATGTCAGATTTTTGAAGCAGTTCAAATAAATTATTATGTAATTGCGAAATTAGTATGCGGTTTGGGCAGTAGCCCACGGGAGGATATATTCATGAAAGCACCCATTGATTGGCTTAAAAAATTCATCGACATCACCATACCAACACACGACTTTTGCGAGAAAATGACTATTTTCGGGTCAAAAGTCGAAGAGATCATTATAAGTGGTGAGGATATATCGAGAGTTTTCACAGGACAGATCATATCTTTTGTCCCGCATCCTGATTCGGATCATTTGAATATTTGTCAAGTTAATATGGGTCGTAGTGATCTTGGCGGTATTCTTCAAATCGTATGTGGTGCTCCCAATGTGAAAGAAATGATGATATGTCCGGTCGCCATTGAAGGCGCGTACTTGCCAGGTGGTCATGCGATCAAGAAGGGGAAGTTACGCGGTGTAGATAGTAATGGGATGTGCTGTTCAATCCAGGAACTGGGATTCTCACCTGCAGATTTTGCAGGCGCTTCAGAAGATGGATTGTGGGACATGCCTTCGGATACACCTATCGGAATGGATATTAAGGAGTATTTGGGTCTTGGATCGGAGACGATTGATTTTGAGATTACATCGAATCGACCCGATTGCTTCTCGATTGAAGGGCTTGCCAGAGAGGCAGGGATAACGCTTGGCGTACCCTTTCGTGCGCTTGAACCAGTCGTTACCGCCAAGAGCACAAAGAGCACAAATGATTTGGCAACAGTCAGCAATTCGGCACCAGAACTCTGTTATCGTTATTGTGCACGTGTTGTTGTGAATGTACGAATCGGACCTTCTCCAGCATGGATGCAGAAATTGTTAACCGATGCTGGCATGCGTCCGATTAACAATGTTGTGGACATTACGAATTATGTCTGCCTTGAGCTAGGGCAACCAATGCATGCATTTGATCTGTCATACCTATCTGGGCATCACATTATTGTTCGGAAAGCTTTGGCCAAGGAAAAGACGAGAACACTTGACGGTATTGACCGAGAATTAGCAGAGGATGCCCTCGTCATAGCTGATGAAGAAAAGATATGTGCAATTGCGGGTGTAATGGGCGGCGAGAATTCCGAAGTTACGGAAAAAACGGTGACGATTCTATTTGAATCTGCAACATTTAATGCTTTTTCTGTAAGACAGACAGCGGTAAAGAATGCTCTTCGCACGGAGGCATCATCAAGATATGAGAAGGGACTTGATCCTGAAAATGCAAGACGAGCACTGGATCGTGCATGCGAACTCATTGAAGAATTGTCATGCGGAGAGGTGTGTCAGGATGTAATTGACATATACCCAACACATCTTATTAGCCCCAAGATCGCATTTCTTCCCGCCAGAATCAATACATTCCTTGGAACGACAATCTCGGACGAATTTATGACGAAAACGCTGGAGAAATTAGGGTGTACATTTGTAACGGAAAATAAGGATCTGTTTTGCATTCCTCCGACATACAGACCAGATTTACTTGTGGAAGCTGACCTTTCTGAAGAGATTGCAAGATTTTATGGATATAACAATATCGTACCTACGCTTCTTTCAGGCAAAGAGACAACGCTTGGCGGTCGCTCGCCAGATCAGGTTTCAATCGAAAGGATTAAAGATGTTCTTGTCGCACAAGGGTTCTTTGAGGCAATTACATATTCGTTTGAGAGTCCCAAGGAAATGGATAAGTTGATGCTTGATTTTGCGGATCCACTTCGCAACCAGCTTGTGATTTCAAATCCATTAGGTGAAGATTTCTCGGTTATGAGAACTACGATGATTCCTTCAATGCTGCGAATTGCCTCGCTTAATGCAAGTCGATCTGTTAAAGCAGCAAGTATTTTTGAGATTGCCTATGTTTATCTTCCTGATACGGATTCGACGAAGCTTCCTGAAGAACGTAGAATGCTTGCGTCAGTTGCTTATGATATGGATAGCGGAGATGATCCGGCACTATTTTACAAGTGCAAGGGTGCTGTTACGGAAATCTGCACAAATCTTGGAATTCGGAATATTTCCTTTGAACCTCTGTCTGATGCTTCGTATCTTCATCCCGGTCGAGCGGCATCCGTAATAATCAATGGTCGTTCCTGTGGACAGATCGGATATGTTCATCCTTGCGTAGCGGACAGATTTGAGACTCCGATTGGCACCGTTATAATTAATATAGAAATTAATTCGATTCTTCATGCGGCAAGTGCTAAGCGCGCCTATACGCCACTGCCAAAGTATCCTGGAATCACGCGGGATATTTCTGTCATCATTGACGCAGAAATTCCTGTCGGTTCAATCGAGAAGGTTATTAAGAAAAAAGGCGGCAAATTACTTGAATCCTTTTCGCTTTTTGATATCTATACTGGCAAACAAATTGGCGAGAGCAAGAAATCTGTCGCATACAACTTTGTTTTTCGCTCCGCTGAGAGAAGCCTTTCTGAATCGGATATCTCTCCGATATATAACGACATAATTTCTTCGCTTGAGAAAGAGCTTGGAGCGACTCTTAGATGATTTTGAACTTGTAATTTGCGACTCTTTGCACTTATTTGACAGAATACATCACGCTATTGCTGACCACCTCCTGGTAGTATTTTTATCAGGAGGTGGTTTTCTATGTCAAGTACGATACAGACAGCAATTATCTTTCCGATTGTTTTTTCCGGAATCTGTATGTTGATTGCCGGCGGCCCCATTTTGTACGAGCAAGCTGCAGTCGCTTCATATGCTTCCATACTTTCGTATGATGCGTCAGCAGAAAATCACGATATATATAGTGAACATTCGGTTAGTGCCGGGGATTATTCCGCTGATGTAATTACGACATCTCCTGAGAAGATGCATTCGTTTATATGTGTAATACAGGATTTGGCCACTTGTATATATGAGGGGGTGACTTCATCTTGAGCAGAAATAAGAAGGGCGGCATGACAATATTTCTTTGTATTATCCTTACTGCAGTCATTCTTGTCCAGAGCATTTTCTATTTTGGCGCGCGCTTTCGCGAGAATCAAGCAGATATCAGAAGGTGCCTGCGTCTGCAGACGCAGCAGATTCTTGCATCGTATGATGCAGAGCTACTCGATCAGTATGGCATATATGCGTTTGATTCCGCATCTGTAAATGAAGACGTGTTTATTGCATGTCTCAATGACTCCTGTGATGCAACGGTTGACGCATACGATACGAGTCTTTTGGATGAGAATCAGCTTATGAATGGAATATGCAATTATTTGGAAGTGCGTGAGGCGGGAATTTTTGCGGGAGACATTATTTCTAAAGCACGAAGTGTAATGAGCGAGATTGAGGGTAATGATATATTTATTGCTGGGACGGATGGAGAGACACAAGAATGGATCGCGGACTTGTATGATTATCTAAGTGGCGGAGATGTTTGGGATACCGTAATCGAAGTAGTTTCTGTGGCAGCAGACTATGCGGATTGCTCAGGCTACTTCGATGATCTTATCAGCTTTGCTGAAGATTATAGAGAAATATTTGAGAGAGGATCTTCACTCTATTTGCAAGGTGATAGCTCCGGATCTGTTGCTGACAGTCTTCTAGATACAACAATGATGGAGAATACGCTAAATACAATTGATTCGTATATGGGGCAAGAATCATCTGCCCTGTCGGAATATCTTATGGTTAATCAATATGCCGTATGTTGTTTTGATTCAAAGCTAGTATCGACAATCGAAGGGAATTCGACCATTCCAGAAGCGAATTATCTAGGTGTACCGTTTTCCGAATTGCATAGTACAAATCAGTGCGATCTGGAATACATTCTGACAGGGCTGGACTCAGATATTGCGTCTTGTGGAGTCGTATATGCTGGCATATACTCACTTCGACTTGCTATCAATTTCCTTTCTTTGTTATCTGATAAGGAGAAAATGGAGATAGCAAATGGTATTGCAACAGTCATCTCTACAATCATAGCCGTAGTATCGGAAGGTGGAATCTATGTTGATCCCAAGATTATTGAATTCATTGTTGTCGGTGTCTGGGCAGCCGGGCAAGCTATGCTTGAGGTAAATGCGCTAGAAAACGGTGAGAGTGTATCTTTTATAGATTCGTCGGTTATCACTGACAACCCAGTTTTAGACGAGGTTTTGCAAACGTCATATCGTGACTATGTTGGACTCTTCCTTATGTTCATTCCAGAGGAGACAAAACTTGAGAGAATGCTCGCGGTCATCAAAGAGGATTATGGAGATGACCTATCAACAAGTGTCGGAATAACTGCGAACTATCTGTCGCAAGAATACTATCTGGAAGAGGGGTATGATTTGTATGATTACTAGACTGCCAATGAAGAGAAAAAGGGGGGCAATTATTCTTGAAGCAATTATCTCTTTTCCTCTTATTCTCATATTATCTGCGTGTTTACTTACATCCGTTAATTGTGTGACCGCTGATATACTATTTGAACAATCTGTTGATCAGGTGACGCAAGAAATTTCTCTAGCCATACCCATTGCAAGTGGAGGAATAGATGTTTTAGAAGAGGCTACATCATTTGCATGTGAAAATATAGCCATTGATGTAAAGGAAGAAACAAGCAAGAATATAGCAAAAGTCGGAGGAGAAGTACTATCTGCGATTGATGCAGTTTCAAGTATTCTTGATGTCGATGGGGAAGACATTATCGGAACAGTTGCATTTGGAGAATGGACTCGGGATAGAATTGTAACGGTATATGAGACACTTACTGATAATAATAAAATTGTTTGTGACAGAATTGATCACGTGTCAGTTGTAATTGATTTTGAAGGAACTGATCACATTATCTATTTGCATGTCTTCTATACTTGGAACACAGGAATGAAGGCACTCGACAAAGAAACAGATAGCGCAATACCGATATATGGTGATTTGTCTTTTTCACTAGCGGAATGCAATCATGCAGAGGATGATATTTGGATGAAGAGTAATTTTGTTCGAGGGAGATCAATTAGCCGTTCTTTTGGCGGGAATCTTCCTTACAGTTACCCAGTTATAGCAAAATGGAGCAACCAGACTGCAACATCAATTAAGAGCATTGATCTCACTGCACCAACATATCAGACATCTGGAATAGCCGAAGAGACGATAAATGAATATATCCATTCACTCGAGCTGTTTAATGGTACGCTAAATCCATGGGGGAAAGACGCAACATGGATAAAAGAGGAAGATATTCTCGAAAAGTGCATGATTATTGTTATTCCTGAAAATACACCGGATACTATACTATCTGAAATCAATTCTTGTTATTCATATGCAGCTTCGTGTGGAATCACTCTTCAAGTTGAGACATTTGGAGAATCAAACAAATATATAGAAGAGGAAGATAGTGAAACGTGAGAGAATTTGTCTCAATTCATAATTATTTGCAATAGGGAAAGAGGAAAAGCTTTGGCATATACGGGTAAGAATAGTTGTCACATAGTTATGCTTGCAGTAAAATAGAAATGTTGATCAGAATTTCATTGATATACTGGAGGACTTTTTGAAAAAGGGAAACGATAGTGTCAGGGTACCGACACATATGCGAAGTATGCGGAATAATGGCAGCAGAATATCATCCGAATCTGTGGGAGACTCTTTGCGAAGAGCAAGGAATCACTTGGTTCTGAAGTGGTTGATTGTTCTTGTTGTGTTAATTCTTTTGGCTGTTTTTATATTTGTATTTGCATATTCCGGCTATTCTGATAAACTAATTCAGTATTTTGTTGACCGGCTTGTATAGGCAGGGAGCTATGATATGAATGATAAATTGAAGGATCCATTAACTGATGCACTATTCGATGCGATACTAGCACTCAAATCGAGAGAAGAGTGTTATCTATTTTTTGAAGATTTATGTACTGTTTCCGAGATTAAATCTCTCGCACAACGGTTACAGATTGCTTCATTGTTGTATAATGGACGGACGTATTCTGAGATTTTTGAAGTCACCGGTGTCAGTACTGCCACAATAAGTAGAGTGAATCGTTCACTTGAGTATGGTGCTGACGGATATCGGACGGTCTTGCAGCGAACAAATAAGGATAATATTTGAAAGGTAAGAAAATAAATGAATATTTATACGAAGGTATTTGGAACACACAGTGATCACGAGATAAAGAGAATCATGCCAATAGTTCATCAGATAGAAGCATTATCGGATGAATTCGCTGCAAAATCAGAAGCGGATCTCAAAAATATGACGGTTGAATTGAAGGAGCGGTTGGCCGATGGCGCTACGCTAGACTCTATTTTACCTGATGCATTTGCAACAGTTCGAGAAGCCGCATTTCGCGTATTGGGAATGAAGCACTATCGTGTTCAGTTAATTGGTGGCATAATCCTTCATCAAGGACGAATTGCTGAAATGAAGACAGGAGAAGGAAAAACGCTTGTTGCAACGTTGCCGGTATATTTGAATGCTCTTTCTGGAAATGGTGTTCATGTAGTTACGGTTAACGACTATCTTGCGAAACGAGATAGCGAATGGATGGGTAAAATATATAAATATCTTGGACTTTCGGTTGGCCTGATTGTTCACGATCTTCCAAATGATTTAAGACGAAAATCATATAGTGCAGATATCACATATGGAACCAATAATGAATATGGATTTGATTATCTACGTGACAACATGGTGGATCGTAAAGAGAAGATGGTTCAGCGCGGGCTATCCTTCGCGATTGTAGATGAAGTTGATAGCATACTTGTTGATGAAGCTCGTACTCCGCTTATCATTTCTGGCATGGGTGCCGCTTCTTCGGATATGTATATTCAGGCTGACCGTTTTGTAAAAACACTCAAGGCGTATGTAGTCATTGAGACGGATGATAAAATCAACATGGATGACATCGTTGGGGATTGCGATTATGTTGTCGATGAGAAAGCTAAAACGGCTGTACTTACAGCAAATGGTGTAGCGAAGTCAGAGAAGTTCTTTAGCGTAACGAATTTGTCCGATTCAGAGAACTATGAACTTCAGCATTACATAAATAATGCACTCAAAGCAAATGGTACCATGAAAAGAGACCAGAAATATGTTGTTACGGAAGACGGAGAGGTCATTATTGTTGATGATTTTACCGGAAGACTTATGAATGGACGCCGTTTTAGTGATGGACTTCACCAAGCAATTGAGGCAAAAGAAGGCGTTAAAGTTGAAAATGAAAGTAAGACTTTAGCAACGATTACTTTTCAGAACTACTTTCGAATGTTTACAAAATTATCTGGTATGACAGGTACAGCATATACAGAAGAAGCAGAATTCCGTTCCATCTATAATCTTGATGTAATTCAGATTCCGACGAATCAGCCGCTGATACGTATTGATGAGCATGATGCTATATACAAAAATCAGAAGGGGAAATGTTCCTCGATCTTGAGGGCAGTAATTGAAGCACATAAGATCGGGCAACCCGTTCTCGTTGGTACGGTAAATGTTGATAAGTCAGAGTATTTCTCGAAACTGTTTACGAAGGCTGGCATTAAGCATGACGTTCTTAACGCAAAGAACCATCTTCGGGAAGCAGAGATTGTGGCACAAGCCGGACGGTTCAATTCTGTTACAATAGCGACCAATATGGCTGGTCGTGGTACGGACATTCTGCTTGGCGGTAACTCTGAATACATGGCAAAGCTTGAAATGCGCAAACAGGGCTATGTAGACGAATTAATTGATGCAGCAACAGCTCATAACGAAACGGATGACGAACTGATTCTTGAGGCAAGAGCGAAGTTTGCTGAACTTGAGAGCAAATTCAAAGTTCAAACAAATGAAGATCGCCAGAAGGTTCTTGCAGCAGGCGGCTTGTTTATCCTTGGTACAGAAAGACATGAGTCCAGACGTATTGATAATCAGCTCAGAGGCCGTGCTGGACGACAAGGAGATCCGGGAAAGACGAAGTTCTTCTTGGCACTTGATGATGATCTTATGCGCTTATTTGGCGGTGACCGCGCGAATGCTATTTTTAGTGCATTCAAAGTTGATGAGAATGTTGAAATTCAGGCCGGAAGCCTCAGCCGTGCGATTGAGAATGCACAAAAGAAGATCGAAGGAATGAACTTCGGCTCAAGAAAGCATGTTCTGGAATATGACGATGTTATGAATGTTCAGAGAAACATGACCTATGAACAGCGTAGACGAGTCCTTGAGGGCGAAGATCTTCACGAGTCCTTTATTAAGATGATTCGCACAGTGGCTGAAAGACTGGTTTCAGGGTTTGCCGCAGAGGACGACATTATGCCTGCAGAGAAGATTGGTCTATCTGCGAAAATTCAAGATGAATTCGGATATTTGCCGATAATTGACGAGATCAAGGAAAATGCTGACTCCGTTAGTTCTGCGTCTGATCTTACTGAGATCGTTTCCGAACAAGCTGTTGCTCAGTTTGAGAGAAGAGACATAGAGATTACCCCCGAAATTTTCCGTGAGGCAGAGCGCCAAATTCTTCTTTGGGCTGTTGATCAGAAGTGGATGGATCATATCGACCAGATGGATCAACTTAGATACTCGATTGGCATGCGTAGCGTAGGCCAGAAGGATCCTGTGGTAGAGTATAGAATGGAAGGTTCGGAGATGTTCGAAGATATGAACATCGCTATTCAAGATGATGCTGTCCGACTGATTATGAAGGCCAATATTTCACCGTCTCAAAGAATTGAACGTAAGAGCAATGTAAGGAATTTGCAAGAAGGCCACGGTCAACAAGTAGCGCAAGCTCCTACGGCAACGCAGGCAACCTCGCAGACGGCACAAGGTGCAACAGATACAGCTTCGAGAGAACCCGTTAAGCGCGAGACCAACAAGGTCGGTCGAAATGATAACTGTCCATGTGGAAGTGGAAAGAAATACAAGAACTGCTGTGGGAAGGAGTAATCCTTAATGCGTGGTGAAGAAGACATATATCAGATGATTGAAGAATCAACAAAAGCGATCTCTTCGGTATCCGATAAGAAACCTACAACGTGTATTGTATTAGGCTCGGGTCTATCTGGGATGGCAGAACACTGCAAAGTTTTCGCTGAGATAAGATACGAGGATATTCCCCATTTCTCCAAGACTACAGCACCTGGACATACGGGTGTGCTCGTTCTTGCAGAGATCGCGGGCATTCCCGTTTATTTGATGAAAGGTAGATTTCATTTTTACGAAGGTTATGAAATAGATGAGGTGACCTTTCCCTATCGCGTATTGGCATCACTTGGTGTTCGCAATGTAATCTTGACAAATGCGGCCGGTGGAATTAATAAGCAGATGAAGCCTGGGGAACTCATGGTTATTACGGATCACTTATCCATGTTTTGCCAGTCGCCTTTGCGAGGCATAAATCTGGATCGGTTTGGTCCTAGGTTCCCCGATCAGTCTCATGTATACAATCCGGATTTCGTCGATTTGATCGTAAAACTAGCACAGGATAGCTATTTCCCGATTCATACAGGCGTGTATGCCTACATGAAGGGCCCTCAATATGAGACACCCGCAGAGATACGTGCTTTGCGGAGCATGGGGGCAGATGCAGTAGGCATGTCAACTGTTCCTGACGCAATCGTTGCTTCACATTGCGGTATGAGAATACTTGCCATTTCGTGTATTACGAATCTTGCTGCTGGGATTTCTGATTCGCCTTTGTCGCATTCTGAAGTTATCCTTGTTGGTTCGCAGGCATCTGAACGAAGCATCGCGCTAATTGAATCATTTATCCATGAAGCATCGCTATGAGCGATGCTGAAGAAGTATTGAGGTATTAATATGACCGGCATTCCTGATTATGTAATCAAAGATATTCGTTTGGCAGAGGCAGGTAACAAAAAGATTGCATGGGCATACAAGAATATGCCTGTTCTTCGTGCGATTGAGAAAGAATTGATTTCTGAAAGGCCCTTCGAGGGACTCCGAATTGCTGTCAGTGTGCATGTTGAAGCAAAGACAGCATGTCTGGCAAAAGTTCTGCGAGCAGGCGGTGCAGAGGTAGCCCTTACAGGATGTAATCCGTTGTCTACACAAGATGATGTTGCGGCGGCACTTGCAAGCGAGGGCATGCATGTTTACTGCATACATGGTGCGAGTAGCGAGGAATATACGAAGCATCTTTCCCTAGCACTTTCTATTGAACCAGATATTGTTATTGATGATGGTGGTGATTTCGCACTTCTTCTCCATACTACGCACAAACACTTGCTGCACAAGTTGATTGGTGGATGTGAAGAAACGACAACCGGTGTCCATCGACTTGAAATACTCGAGAAGGAAGGGAGATTGGCCTATCCCGTTGTGGCAGTTAATGATGCAAGATGCAAGCATCTTTTCGACAATCGTTTCGGAACAGGTCAATCTGTCTGGACGGCCATTATGGCTACTACAAATCTTCTTGTTTCGGGAAAGAGTGTTGTCGTTGCAGGGTTTGGCATGTGTGGAAAAGGGGTCGCCCTACGCGCGAAGGGTCTTGGTGCCCGCGTAATTGTTACCGAGATAGATCCGGTCAAAGCTTGCGAGGCTTTGATGGAAGGATATGATGTCATGACTATGGACCAGGCTGCAGCATTGGGAGATGTGTTTATTACTGTCACTGGATGTAAGGATATCATAACAAGAAAGCACTTTTTGAAAATGAAAGATGGAGCAATTTGTTGTAACGCAGGCCACTTCGATCTTGAAATTGATGTGGCTGATCTTGCATCTTTTGCCGAAGCATCCGATGTTCTTCGCGACAATATTGTCGGATATACTCTTGCAAATGGGAAGACGATCTGCATAATTGCTGAGGGTAGACTTGTTAATTTGGCATCTGGTGACGGCCATCCCGTCGAAATTATGGATATGAGTTTTGCGCTACAGGCGCAAAGTGCGAGATACCTTGCTCAACATGGCGCAAGTCTTGCGAAGAAAGTCTACATTACTCCCAAAGAAATTGACGATAAAGTAGCTCAGTTGCTTCTCTGCTCAAAATCAACCGACATAGATGAACTGACGGTCGAACAAGAAAAATACATAAACGAATGGGATATATGAGGAGGCGCATATGTCAAGAACTGTATTATTCAAGAATTTCACTGTTGTTACCCCCAACAAAAATCAGAGAATTGATGTTCTGACAAATGCTTTTGTTGCCGTTAAGGGTGAGAAGATTATATACGTTGGAGAAGAACGAAGCCTTGCCGTTCGCGCATTGATGGAGGCGCAAAGAGAAGCCGGCGGAACACAGATTGGTTTCGACGAGTATGATGGAAAGAATAAGATTTTATTGCCTACTTTTGCTAATGCGCACACGCATATTCCGATGACGCTTATGCGAAATTCAGCCGATGACATGGCATTAGAGGATTGGCTTTTTAAGCGGATTATTCCGAGAGAAGAGCATCTAAGAAAAGAAGATGTCTATTTTGCCAGCTTACTTGGAATAGCAGAAATGATTAGTGGTGGAACGGGTGCTGCCGCTGATATGTACTTCATGTCAGACGAGACCGCTTGCGCGGCTCTTCAATCAGGGTTCCGATTGAATTTGTGCCAGGACGGAAAAATCTTTGATGATTCTGGTTGGCGAGTTGATCCGACTTCTTTGTTGGCATTCAAAAATACATTCAATGGTAGTGGAGGGGGACTCCTTCGCACATCGCTGATGATTCACTCCGTTTATTTGTATCCGCAAAGTTTATATGGAGAGCTTGTTTCTGAAGCGAGAGCAGTAGGTGTGCCTATTCAGGTGCACGTATCTGAAACAGAAACAGAAGTGAAGAATTGTATCGAGAAGTATCATGCCACGCCAACAGAAGCTCTTGCCAACTGGGGTGTATTTGATCTGCCTTGTATTGCTGCACATGGCGTTCACCTTACTGTAAGTGATATGGATATTCTTGCCGCCGCAAAAGTAACTGTTGCACATAATCCGTCAAGCAACATGAAGCTTGCCTCTGGATTTGCGGATGTCGATAAGATGATTCGTTCTGGAATTAATGTCGCACTGGGAACAGATGGCTGCGCAAGTAATAACAACGCTGATATGTATATGGAAATGCGACTCGCATCTTTCATGGCTAAGGGAAAATATATGAATCCAGCAATCGTCACGGCAGAGGATGTGCTTGTTATGGCGACGGCAAATGGTTATAACGGACTGGGATTCCCCGATTGCGGAATGATTTCTGAAGGCTACAATGCAGATTTGCAGATTGTGGACTATGATAGACCGTCTATGTGGCCGCTCGGTAATCCGATATCCGCTCTGGTCTATAGTGCCGGTTCGCAGGCTGTTGAATCCGTAATGATTGCCGGTAGATTTGTTAAATACAAAGGTGAGCTTACTACAATTGACATGGAAAAAGTGAAGGCAGAGACAATAAAAAGTGCAAAGTTCATAACACAATTTGCTTGACATAATAGTCACTTATTTGTATAGTTTTATTCGTGCCTGATTTGTCGATCTTTTTGGCAATGGTTTGCCGATGTGGCTCAGGGGTAGAGCAATTCACTCGTAATGAATAGGCCGTGGGTCCGATTCCCACCATCGGCTCCAAATAGACTATCGTAGAATGTATCTATTGCGTTTTACGGTAGTCTGTTTATTTTATGCGACTTACTGGGCAATTTCTTTTTCTGACTTTTTGTCACTTACAAATTTTGAATAATGCTATAATACATACGTGTAAGTTTAGCGAAGTGAAGAAGGAATATGTGCATATGCGATACCTAGAAAAAACTTTTTCCAAGTTTTTTGTATCAGACCTAAGGAAAAGACAGCTTCGGAGGCGGTTTCTTCCAATATTGGCGTGCATATCACTGTTCTTTTCAGGCTGTTTCACTTCTACAAGTGATCCTTTCCCGAGAGTAACCCAACCCGTTTCTGTGGAGACGGAGGTTACAAATACATCATCACTTACACCTACACCTACGCAGACGATTGATCCATCATTGCAGGAACTGACAATTGCCGCCCCGATTTCAGAGGATACGGCAAATTATTTGGCGAAGCTATATACTCTTAAGAATACAGTTGGACTCGGCGAAAATATTACAGGTGCAAATATTGACCTATCTGTTCTTGACGCGGTTACAGCTGATTTTTCTGTCGAGATTGTGCAAACCCCGTCAACCGGTGCAAGTGATGCAATGCTTGACCAATGGGTGAACGCCGGGATTAATCCTGACATTATTTTAGCCGACTCGTTGTCCTCGTTTTCGGAGAATCAGACGATTATTTCACTGTCAGACCTTCTTGCAGGAAATTCACTTCTTTCTCCTGATCGTATTTATTATGGTATGTTTCAGTCGTGCATGCTACAAGATGAAATTTACGGAATTCCCTATTCTGCGACGGCCCAGGTCGTGTTTGTCAATATGGAAGTGTTGAATCGCGCGGGGATTGAGCAGGTATCATTTGATCTTGATCTGGATACGCTTTCAGAGATTTCTAGTCAGGTTCAAGCAACTTCGACAAAGGATACCCCCCTAGATGAGAAAGATTATACTTTTGATAAAGCACTGGATCTTCTGCTGAATTTGCCATCCTCTTTTGATAACACGTTGGGCTGGCTTACCTATCATGATGACGGCTATTCTTTTGATACGCAACCATTTGCGGATTCTGTATCCTATATTCGATCTTTCGTATCGGATGCTGATTCATGTGATAGCTTGTCTTCTGATGAGCTTGCAGAGGCCTTTTCTTCGCTCGATCCGCGTCTTTCTAAGCGAGTTGCCATGTGGGTTGGCAGTTCAGATGAAGTCTCCATTTGGTCGGTTACCATGCCATATACGCTCCAAATAGCGCGGATTCCCACACTGACAATGGATGATGAATTTTCTCCGGCACTAACGGTTTATCCGCTATGCGTATCTGCTGCAAGTGATACGCCTCAGTTAGCAGCTGACTTTGCTTCCTTTATTGCACTTGATGAGGATGCGATTTTGCTGTCACAAAGACTCGAAATGACGGAGGGATTCCTTCCTGTCATTTCATCAAGTACTGTTTGGAACGCGTATTTTTCGGATCGAGAATTCGGATCGGAACTTGCGCAATTTCGTGACAATATGGATCAGGCATCCTATAGCCCGCAGACGAATAATGAAGATCTATATAATGATATGATTACGATTGTATCGGATCATTCTGCTGACATCTTAGACACTGAAACGGATATGGATACTTTGATTGAGAAGATAACGACAAGTGCAACAAGTTAGTTGGAGGGGCATATATGACATCGTTAATTTCGCTTTCGCCAGTACGCATTCTGGATGCTCCTCGTCTCAAAGCTGGGTGTATTTGTGATCAGAAAGTGCATGAAATCGCTGCATATCTTCGCGATTTGATTTCAGATCCATCGTGTCGCTACTTTGTTGCGACTATGGCTGACGACGAAAGCCAAAATGTTTTAGCTTTTGTCGGGCTTCATCATATCCACCAACATAATTTGAGTGCGGAAATATCTTGTGTCATTTCAGAACATGAATTGCCATGTATTCCTGATAATACGGCTGATCAAGTAGGTCGCATAATTCTAGAGGCGCTATTTAAGATTGCCTTCTTTTCGATGAAGCTCCATCGTGTGACATGGACGATTCCTGTCTCAAATTCAATGGATGGTGAGTTGGCTGTTGTAAGTGGCATGCGCCAGGAGGCCGTTCTTGAGGAGGCGTTTTTTGAAAACGGTATATTTGTTGATGCCGGGCTATTTGCCATGCTGGCTTCCGAGTATCCAGATTATGGGGTTGCGTTTTTGTCTTTTCCCAGGGGAGTTCTGTCCATTCGAGGGAATCATACATCGGTTGAAGGTGTTCGATTCCATCACTTTGGAGATTATCTGGTAGATGGGTATGAGCGCAGTGTTGCTGTCCGAATTGGCGTTGCGGATACTTCGGGTTGCCTGAAGATGCAAGGATCCGATTCCTTTTTGAGCAGTTCTGTCATGCTGCCGCAAGAAGTATCCAAGGCGGTGAGAGAACTGCGAGAGTATTTTGCAAAGGCTCGTACGAAATTTACCGTTCATGTTGAATTCCCATATGGAAGCGCCTTTCAACGTCACGTGTGGCAGGAGTTGCAGAAAATTCCGTATGGTGCAACGGTCAGTTATGAAGATATCGCGATGACACTTACGGGTCAGGATAAGATTGCCGCGCGGAATCTATCGCGTGCGGTGGGTTCTGCTTGTGCAGATAATCCGATCCCTATACTTGTTCCATGTCATCGTGTCATTGGCAAAGATGGCAGACTTGTAGGTTTCTCAGGGGGGGTGGAAAACAAGGAGTTTCTATTAGAACATGAGATTTTCGGCTATTTTCGAGCCGTGCAATAATATATGAAGAAGAGGTGTCTTTATGATTGATGAGACGAAGAGAATGAAGCTTGATCCAGCCACACTCCTGAATCCGGTCCCTGTTGTGATGGTTTCCTGTTCTGGGAAAAATAAAGGGGATCCACTTGATCGTCCGAATATTATTACTCTTGCCTGGGTTGGGACCGTCTGTTCAGAACCGCCGATGGTATCCATTTCCGTACGAAAAAGTCGCTATTCGCATGCACTCATTTCCGAAACAGGAGAATTCGTTATTAATCTTGTGAATCGGAAACTTGCAAGAGCATGCGATTATTGTGGTGTCAAATCTGGGGAGAAGGAAAACAAATTCGAAACGCTATCGTTGGATGCCATTCCTGCTGACGGACTTGAATTTGCGCCGGCAATTGCGCAGGCTCCTGTATCCATTTCATGTAAGGTTACATCTGTTACGCAGCTTGGTTCACACGACATGTTTCTTGCCAAAATTGTTGCCGTTTCTGCTGATGCCAATCTGATGGACAAAGCTGGAAAACTGCGATTAGAAAATGCCGACTTAGTCTGCTATTCTCATGGTGATTATTATCTGGTCGGGGAACCAATCGGTTTTTTTGGTTATTCGGTTTCAAATCAAGAAGTCTTCAAAAAGCGAATGAAAGCGATTCGGGATAGCCAAACGAGGGCAATATCCAGTAAGAAAGCAGCGCCAAAACTGCAAAAGCTCGGCGAAGATAGTCTTCCCAAGAAGCCAAATGAAAAAGCGGATACGAAAACCAAACAGAAGATTGCGCCAAAAGCGCCTTCTACAAAAAAAGCCCCGATGATAAAGAAAAACATGAATCGAAAACAGAAATAATTGTAGGCTAATACAAAAAAAGCATCTCAGTTGACATTTCATGCCGGCTGAGATGCTTTTTCGTGTAAATATGGTTGGAGAAAATCAGGATTACTTTGTCGCAAGGACCTTTTTTAGTCTTGCAAAACGAGGAAGCCCATCTTCTTTTGGCTGCTCTGTCTCACCAACAATGAGAGGAAGTGCATATTTGACATATTCTTCGGAAACATTGTTTCCGTCAGCATTGATCCAAGATAGCGGTACTTTCTTCTCCGTGTTTGCAACATCATTTAATGGAATAAGCTTGATCTTACAAACATACTTATCTCCTTCGGCACGCTCAAAGCCCACCATGTAATCGGTTAGCCCTTCGAGAGCCTTAATGACGGCCGTCTGCCCGGCAAGAAAGGACTCCTCATAATCTGACTTTGATGCGCAATGAGAAGCACAGCGCTGCATGAGAGACAGCTCGATACCGCGAACCTTCGATCCAGTTTCCTTCTTGAGGAAATCAGCCAGGACCGTAGCCGTTCCGCCTAATTGCTTGTGACCAAAGGAATCAACTGCGACATCATCCGTTGCGACAAGTTCAGGTATGAACTTACCGTCTTTTGTCTGAACGCCTTCCGAAACTGCGATAATAACTTTCCCCGTCTCAGCATAGATCTTCTTAACATCTGCGAGCATCTTGTCCAGATCAAAATCCACCTCTGGAAGATAAATCAGATCAGGACCGCATCCCTTAACGCTTGCAAGTCTTGTTGCGGCAGTGAGCCAACCCGCATGACGTCCCATAACTTCAATGACGCAGATCATTCCTGTGTCATATACACGGGCATCTTGATAGACTTCCATTGTGGTAGTAGCGATGTACTTAGCGGCTGAAGAGAACCCAGGGCAGTGATCCGTTCCAAATAAATCGTTATCAATCGTCTTTGGTACACCCATGACACGACAATCATAACCGGATTTCTGCATATACTTCGAGATCTTATTACAAGTATCCATGGAATCATTTCCGCCATTATAGAAGAAATAGCGGATATCATATTTCTTGAAAACTTCGAGGAGTCTCTTATAATCAGTATCATCAACATCAGCACTTGCAAGCTTATATCGGCAGGAACCAAGCGTTGATGAAGGAGTATACTTCAAAAGCTCAAGCTCAGCGGGATCTTCTTGCCCGATATCGTAAAATTTCTCGTTTAATATGCCGACAATTCCGTTTGCTGCTCCATAGACCTTGCCAATTACATCTGAGTGCTTAAGGGCTTCGATAAATACACCGGCGGCAGATGCATTAATTACGGATGTCGGGCCTCCGGATTGACCGAACATAAGATTTCCTTTTAACATTGTCATGATTTTTCCTCCTGAAAATTGGTATTTCAAATATGTAAGCAAAAGCTACTGTATCAAACAGAACATTTTGATACGTTTTATGCTCAAACATAGAAAATAATAACACTTTTTGCTGGTTCTGCACAGTCTGTTTCTGATAAAGATGGACGAATTGAGGCCGCGGCGGTTAATTATTTAGTAAGAAAATTAATCGTTTACATATTATTTCTTTTCCAGTGGCGAGCTCCAGTGTTATAATAATTTTTATCCAATTGAAAAGTGCTTAGGTATAAAAATGAGTAGAGACGAAAAGAATAAGCGGCGTTCCAAAATCGGATCATGGGATTATTTATGGCAAGCATCGGCCTTTGTCTTTACTTGCGTTTTTATTTTTGCAAGCATCGTCGGCGTATTCATATATATCGTTATGAGTGTAAGTGTGGGCAAATCTCCGTTTTCAAGTTGGGGTAGTATATCCGATCTCCAGACATCGCTTATCATTGGACTTGTTGTGAGTTTTCTCATTTTTTCGGTTTTGCTTACACTTTTTTTCACAGAATTGTATGAACGAATCATTTTTAGGCCAGTGAAATCTTTACTGGCTCAAATGGAGAAGAATCTTGGATATAAAGGTCTTGCCGATCATGTGGAAGATTATTTATGTGGAGGATCGACAGGCATCTTCAATTTGTATAATCCAAGGGAATCATGGATTGATAAAGTGCAGGAATATGTTAAGACTGCGTCTAATGAACGCTATTTTGATGAGATAACGGGTTGTTTCAATCGTAAATATTTTGCACAAGTACTTACCGAGACTCTCCGCACACAGATTCTGTGCAACATCGGAGAATTATCCAAACCAAAGACGAATTCTTCTGTGTGCTATTGTCTTTATCTGATTGACATTGATCATTTCAAAAGGATTAATGATGAATTCGGACACATGTACGGCGATCAGGTTCTCGCGCAAGTGGGAAGAACTCTACGTAGTCTTGTGGGTTCTGACGGGGTCGTCGTACGAAATGGCGGTGAAGAGTTTCTTATCATCATGTGTCAGTATTATCCGATGAACTATTCCAGTTTTGCCGAGAAGATCCGCAAAGAATTTAGTGAGACTGTTTTTGTCAAATATGATCGTACACAAGAGATACGCCAGGTGACATGTAGTGTTGGGTACGTTCCGTTTCCCCTATATGATGATGGCAGAATGAATATATCCGTGCAGCAACACGTCGATTTTGCTGATCAGGCGATGTATCTTGCAAAAGGATCGGGAAGAAACACGTGGAGAGGAATTCTCCCGGTCACAATGCCCAGAGTACCTGTGGAATTTGATCGCATTTGTAATTCCGTCGACTACGGCATAAAAGAAGGGTATATCAAAGTTCTGCGTCCGGAAGATACCGTGGAATGGAAGGCTGCGTTTATGGCTTATCGTAGACCTGGAACCATCATCTAGTGTAAGTGCATATTTTTTTCATGAGTTTGCAGCTGTTGTTGTATGGATTTTGCGATTAGATCAAGAAGGGATTCTGTTATTTGGCTATTGACATTTGTTTCGTTCACACATATAATTCTCTTCGTGCTTTGCGTCAGAAGCTGGTACATAACATGGTGGGATTAGCTCAGTTGGTTAGAGCGCTAGTTTGTGGCACTAGAGGTCATGGGTTCAATTCCCATATTCCACCCCATCTTTATTCACGGGCGAGAGTCTCCCAGCATGTACGATCACTAGCATACGTTGGGGTGTAGCCAAGCGGTAAGGCACGGGACTTTGACTCCCGCACTCGTAGGTTCAAATCCTGCCACCCCAGCCACATATTTGGTTCACTAGCTCAGTTGGTAGAGCACCTGACTTTTAATCAGGGGGTCCGGAGTTCGACCCTCCGGTGAGCCACCATATAGAAGTAGCCGAGAAAGAGTATTCTTTCTCGGCTACTTCTATTTTTGTGCCCGTTGTCTACGTATTCATTAAGTATTTTCAAGGCAATTTGCTTCCAAAACATCCAACATGAAAAATGACTGTAATATGCTCGTATCAAGGCTTTGATAAAATGTAGATGAGTAAATATGCCACCAGAGGGAGTTGAAAACAAATGGTAGTGCACAATTCGAATCCCAATATAGTACTTGAGAAGTCTATTGCGTCTGATTCACTTTTTTTCGCTTCGAAGAATGTAGCGAGATTTGTGCGTGCTTTTTCGCTTTTTCTCTGCATGAGTATGTTGGTCATATCTTTTTCAGGAATCAATGAGGGTCTCTTGGCGACTGTTTCTCCAAACGCAACGGTAAATGCTTCCTCAATCAATGTTCGGTCTTCGCCGCGTTCTGATATCTCAACGAATATAATTGATCGTATCAGTAATGGTCAGCGTGTACAGGTTGGTCAGACAATGGTGAGTCAGGGGACGGATGCATATGTTTGGTGCAGTGTCTCGTATGTGAAAGATGGTGTAGAGAAGACTGGATATGTAGCATATAGCTACTTAAGCCTTGATCCGTCTTCAGGCGATGCAGCATTTGAGGCTTCAATTGCAAGCTTTCCTGAATCATACAAGAATGCGCTTCGTTCTCTCCATGTCAAGTATCCCAATTGGTCATTTGTGCCACTGATGGTTGGAGCAGATTGGAATTCGGTGGTGGATGCAGAGTCAACGCTTGGCAGAAGCCTAATCATCAATACGGTTAATGATGCATGGAAATCCACAGCAGCAGGGGCATATGATCCCATTTCAGATACGTACGTTGCATATGATGGCAATTCATGGGTGAATGCGGCGCCCGAGGTTGTCGCTTACTATCTTGACCCGCGTAACTGTCTTTCGGAACGAAGTGTTTTCCAATTCTTGAATCTTACATACGATAGTACGAAACAGACGGTAGATACAACTTCAACCATGCTAAATAGCACGTTTATGGCAGGTGCGGTCATAACAGATCCATCCGGAAACAGTTATACATACGCGCAGACATTCGTAAATGCTGCTGCCAGTTTCGGCGTGAGTCCCAATTTTCTTGTGGCGCGCGTTGTGCAGGAGATCGGAATATCGGGCAGTCGATCCTCCTCTGGAACAGTCCCCGAATATCCAGGGATTTATAACTATTATAATATTGGCGCATCCTCCTCGGGAGATCCTGTCCTTACCGGGCTAGCCTATGCCTCAAGAATTGATGCAAATTATTCTTTGCCTTGGACGAGCCCATACCTTTCAATTATCGGCGGTGCAAAATGGATCTCGGATAAGTACATTGCGACGGGGCAAAGCACTTTGTATTTACAGAAATTTGATGTAACAGATAATGGAAACGGTTTGTACTGGCATCAATATATGACAAATATTCAAGCGATGACAAACGAATCATCGACATTATATAACTCGTATGCAAATACCGGGATGCTGAGTTCATCTCTTTCCTTTTATATTCCCGTTTACAACAATATGCCGGCAGCGACATCTCTTCCATCTGAGTCAGGTAATACGAATAATTACTTGTCATCTCTGTCTGTCAATGGATTTTCTCTAACCCCAACATTCGATGCAAATACGACGTACTATGATGTTATTGTTCCGTATCAGACATCAGTCGTAAATCTTGCTGCTATTGCAGTATCAACGGATTCGCTTGTATCAGGTACGGGTGATGTAAGCCTAGGTGTTGGAGATAATACTTTCTCGATATCGGTTACCGCTCAAAACGGGACGGTCAAGACGTACACCGTACATGTTGTTAGGCAAGCGCAAGCCGGAGCCGATCTATTTGAGACGACACTGAAAATCAACGCCGATCTTTCTATTACCGGCGTTAGTCCGGGAATGTTGTTATCGGATATCAGCGCCAAGATTACGCTCAAAAACGGCGGTACCACGCAATTTCTAAATTCTGATAGCACGGTAATTTCTGATCTTTCTCAAAAGGCTTCGACGGGAGATCGAATCTTGATTCTGGATGCATCGGGTGCAGTCTGTTATGACTATACCCTTGTAATTTTGGGCGATATAAATGGAGATGGGAATGTCTCCTCCTCAGATTTGACGCTTCTTTCCCGTCATGTTCTGAGAACATCAAGTCTTGCGGGGGTATATGTATCCGCATCGGATGTGAATCGTGATGGGAATATCTCTGCATCGGATCTAACACTCATTTCCAGACATGTCCTTCGTACATATTCAATTACACAGTGAGGAGATTAGCATGAGGATAAGCAAGGTAATATCACAAATAACGTCTGTACTTGTATGTATTTCTGTTTTGCTTCTTCTCGTACCTTTTTCGACTGACCGTGCGGCGTCAACGCTCGGATTAAGCGTGTCTGGAAACAAAGAAGTCGGATCGTCATTTACCGTGACTGTCGGATTCACCGGCGACGAGTCATCCTATGCAGGATATAACGGATACTTCTCATATGATGCATCAGTTGTCAGACTTGATAGCATTACGAAGGGCAATTACACATCAACAAACTTTGTTTCATCTACGTCGGCTGGTTCTGTTGAAGATCATAATACAACTATTCCCAACGGATCGAGTCTCTGTGTTGCTACGTTTACTTGTTTGACCGCAGGAACTGTATCAATAACCGCAGATTTTACGATGGCAACGATGGACGCTACGGATGTGGCGGCATCGGCATCTACATCCGTAGTGATTTCTGCTGCTGTTCCTAAATCATCTGACGCAACCTTGAAGTCACTTACTATCTCTCCCGGAACATTATCACCGGCATTTTCTTCAGGAACGCAAAACTATACCGCAACAGTATCAACAAGTAAGATAACGGTGAGTGCCGCTGCTAACAGCGGTAAGGCAAAGGTATCGCTAAATGGTACCCAAAACAACTTAGTAGAGGGCACGAATACAGTCAAAATTACGGTTAAGGCAGAGGATGGATCCTCAAAGGTCTATGTGATCACAGTGACTCGGATATCAGGACCGACTCCGACCCCGACTCCGACTCCCATTCCACTGCCGCTGATAAATTATAAGGGAACGGACTATACCATACTGACACCCACTGACGCAGATGGAATTCCGGCAGGCTTTTCATCTGCGATTGCGACGTACCAGGGTGTGGATATTCCAGTCCTTTCAAAAACAATTGGCACAGCAGAGGATGCGTCGCAGATCCTGCTCGTTTTTCTCGTTTCGGATACGGTACCAAGCTATTTTGTATATGATGATGAAGCAGATACGTGTTATCCATACAGCATAATTTCGCAGAATGTCGGATCCTATCAAATCGTTGATCAAACACATATACCAGATACACCAGATGGATATGAAGCCTTTGAGTATGACTATGCCGGTATGCTGGTAACGGCATACCGATTGATCAGCAATCCGGATAATCCGCAGATTCTGCTATACTTATGTGATGAAAATGGGGTGTCATCATTTTATTATTATGATACAGAAAATGGCATGCTTATGCTCTATCGTGGAGCTGTATCAATTGTTGATTTAGTTACGCCACAACCAACACCAAGCGCATCAACGACAAATTCGCCAGATGTTCGTGCGGATTTGTCGTCTCAACATTCATTCTCGTCCTTACGCACGCTCCTTAATTACAAGAATCCAGTTTCAATTCTTTTCTATATCATTTCTTGTATAGCGCTTATTCTATTTGCTTTCGTGTTGCTTCTTCTCCTGAAAAAGCCGAAAGACAGTGAAGAATTCGAGGAATCGGATCTGTCAGCTGAAGGAGAAGATACAAAACATATTGATGTCGCGCCAACTTCTGGCGATTTCTTGCATGAATATGCGCAACCAGAAGCGGAAAGGGAAATATACTTTGGCGACGCGGTATCAACGGATCTTGTCTTGCCGCCGGATAATGCTAATCATTCGGATTCTTCACTAACCACAGACCCACCAGTGACTGAAATGGCCAGTAGCCAGCAGGATGATACATATCCTGTTGTTTCTGAGGAGAATCCATATGTTCAGATTAAGCCTGAAAGTACTCTGCCAGCAGACGTGCCAGATGTATATATTGAAGACGCAGATGAATTGCGCGCCGAGATTCGAGAAGAAGAAGAGGCTCGTGCCGAATTGCTAGCTCTCACTATGGATGAAGAGCCAGCCGTACTGCCTGACGAGATACAAAACGAACCAGAAATGCTATCGAGTCAATCCGATCCGGAGCCAGAAAATGTTACGTCCTATCTTCATATACCTGTTAGGCTTCGGCAAGAACTTGAGAGTTCACAGAGAAAACAAGACGCAGATCCGTATCCTCGTGGCGAATCAGAGAAAACCGTACAAAAACAAACACCACCAAAGGCTCCGACTCCACCAAAGAAGAGTCAGCCAGAGACATATGATCCTGACTTTGACTAGAAGATGTCATCGGGAGAAACCATAAGAGACTCAATATCAATCTTGTAAAGTCCAAATGAAACTGGACGCATCACTCGGCATGCGCCAATCGCCCCGAGGAGAAAGTGACACAGATCCGACTTTCGGACCGTCTGGTAGGCAAGAACGTTTGAATTGCTGGCTAAAAAAACGCTTGATAAACAGACGACACCACTTCTGAATCGTCTTAGCATCGTATTCTTTTTCAAAAGAAAGAACGGCCATATCGTATAATTTTTCAGGCGAAAAGCCGTGGCGAATGAAATAGTACAAGAAAAAATCATGTAAGGCGTAGGGACCAACGAAGTCTTCGGTCACTTGACTTATCTTGTCATTATTGTGAGGAAGAAGCTCTGGACTCACGGGGGTATCAAGTACGTCAAGCAAAACCTGCTTCACGTCATCTTCTGATATACCGGCTGCATACATAACAAGATAACGGACGAGTGTCTTGGGAACAGACGCGTTAACGGCATACATGGACATATGATCGCCATTGTATGTAGCAAAGCCAAGCGCAAGTTCGGATAGATCACCTGTACCAATAACAAGACCGCAGTATTTATTTGCAAGATCCATCAGAATTTGTGTGCGTTCACGTGCTTGTGAATTCTCATAAGTAATATCATACGTGTTGGGATCCTGTTTGATATCCGCAAAGTGTTGTATAACAGCCTTATCAATGGGAATCTCCTCAAAGGAAGTATGGTATGCGGCGGATAATTTGCAGGCATTACCGTACGTCCGAGTCGTGGTTCCAAAGCCAGGCATCGTAATCGCGTGTATTCCTGAAAATGGCAGATTCAGAAGTGTAAAGGCGCGGATAGCTACAAGAAAAGCAAGTGTTGAGTCAAGCCCGCCTGACATCCCTATCACAACCTGTGTGATACCTGTGTGTGCAAGTCTTGTCGCAAGTCCGGTTGCTTGAATCGAATAAATCTCTTCGCATCTCGCATTTCGTTCAAGAATGTCCGAGGGAACGAAAGGATACGGATTACAAACACGGATGGTTTTCGTATCTTGAAGGGATAGAGAATAGTGCGTCTGGACATATTGATTTCGATCTTCATCTTCGGTTATATTTCGATAGGAAGATTGACGAATCCGATCCTGAGCAAGTAATTCGAAATCAATATCTTGGAAGATGATTCCTGACGAGAAAAGATTGGATTCAGATAAAATACGCCCGTTCTCATAAATCAGATTATGACCTGCAAAAACCATATCTGTAGTGGACTCGCCAAACCCTGCGTCTGCATAAACATAGCCACAGATAAGCCGTGCGGATTGTGAAGATATCAGGCTACGCCGATAGGCAGCTTTCGATATCGTCTCGTCACTTGCTGACAAATTGAGTATAAGGGTTGCTCCCATTTCTGCATGATGAGAAGAGGGGGGGATTGGAACCCAGAGATCCTCGCAAATTTCTACGGCAAAACGGCAGGTATCAAATTCATCACATATGAACAATTGATTGGTTCCAAAAGGATACGCTTTCCCGCGAATGTAGATGCTTCCATTCGCCGGACCGGGAGAGAAGTGGCGACATTCATAGAATTCAGCATAATTGGGCAGATTCGTCTTAGGAACAAACCCAAGTATATGACCGCCTGTTATGATAGCCGCACAATTATAGAGTTTATTATTGTTTGCAAGAGGAATTCCAACTGCAAAAATAATTGGCGTTTCCTTTGTCTGATCTACGAGGTATAAGAGTGCATCAATTGCAAAGTCTTGCAGTTGTTTCTGCAAAAAGAGGTCGCTGCAGGTATATCCGGTTATACATAGCTCAGGAAATACCAGAAGAGAGATTCCTTTAGACACGGCATCCTTGATGGCTTCCAAAATATATTCTGCATTCTCTTTTGGATTTGCGACTCTCAGTTTTGGCGTACAGGCGCCAACGCGAAAATAACCATTCTTCATTTTATATCCCTCTCGAAGAAATAAGGCATTCATAAAATTTGCTTTGCACTCATTATACAACATTTCGAATTCTCTTTCAGCTGATGATATGGGAAAGAGCAATATGGTATACTGTTCTCAAAAAAAGGATCGGATGAGGATGTTTTCATTGAATCGCCTTATTGGCAGACAAGAATACTTCTGCTTGGAAACAGAGCGCTTACTGCTTCGTGTCTTATATCCGTCCGAAGCCAATAGGGTGACCGAGTACCTTGTACGAAACCGTGAATTTCATCGTCCTTTCCATCAAGTTCACGAAGATGACTATTTCACTTTCTATGAACAAAGCGATTATATGCGCGGTGATCTCTCAGGATTTCGAAGGGATGAATGTTATCCATTTTGGATATCTTATAAGAGTGATCCCTCTTATGTTATCGGGCGCGTTGCATATACCGCAGTCATTCGTGGCGCATTAAGCTCTTGTCTCCTTGGCTATCATCTTGATCAAAACGAGGTGGGAAAAGGTATTATGAAAGAGGCGATCTCATCTGCAAATGCTTTTGTTTTTATGCAGAAGAAGATCCATCGGATTCAGGCAGACATTATGCCTGAAAATGCAAGGTCAATTGCAACCATTGAGAGTTTAGGCTTCAATCGACAAGGGCTAAACGAGAAATACATGTGCATTGATGGCGTCTGGAGAGATCATTTTATCTATGCCAAAATAAATGAATCCATATAATGTGCAAAATATTACTTGTTCTTTTCAAAACTATGGTAAAATTTAAGTGAGTTACTTGGAACTGTAATAAATTCATCAGCTTATAAGCAGTATAATTATTTATAAGCACGCGGATTGGTTGGGTATGCTATCTCAGATATATTTCGGAGGAATGGATACATGAAGAGATTTCGCTTTTGTAAACTCATAATTGTTTTTTTGATTCTTTGTGGCGTAGTAGGGTATTCTGCTTGCGGGAGTGAGAAGAAGGATTCATCTGGGACGACGAAGCCAGATGCGTCTGCCACGACTACACTTCCCACTGTATCGCCAACTCCTGCCATTCCCGTATATTCCGATCCGATTACGGCAAATGATCAGGCGATTACTTGGACGGAGACTGCGGTTGTGAAGACGATGACTGTTAGTGTTACGGATTTTCTGCGTGTTCGCAAGGGCCCTGACAAGACATATGATCAGGTTGCGGCACTTACAAATGGAATGACGGTAAATGTTGTAGCTGTTACTTCAAACAACTGGTACAAATTAGATGATGGATATTATGTATCAGGAGAATATCTGGTATAAATTTATCTTCTCGGCATGAAATGGATCCTCTCTTGTTCCAGATATCGGTTTTCGGTTGCTTCTGATCATCAGACTGGAAATAGGGGTAGACAAGATACAAATCGTGTTGTATTATAGCAAAGCAAGTTTTGAATCCTAATCGAGTTTGGGCTTGCTTATATATGCGGGTGTAGTTCAATGGTAGAACTCCAGCCTTCCAAGCTGATCACGTGGGTTCGATTCCCATCACCCGCTCCAAATATGGCGGTCATAATGACCGCCATTTCTATCATGGGTCTATAGCTCAGCTGGATAGAGCAACAGCCTTCTAAGCTGTGGGCCGCAGGTTCGAGTCCTGCTAGGCTCACCATGATAAAAGCCTTAGTGCTCCGGTAAGGGGCCTGAGGTTTTTTATTGTTTGCAATTGACATTTCTATTGGACTTAGTAGACTGATGATATATCTGTCAAGAAGGTGAGGGAATATGCGGCAAAGCATTCGTATTGCAAATAGTAACGATGTCGTAGGCATTTTGTCTATCTATTCATACTACATCCTGAACACCACGTATACATTTGAATATGAGGTTCCGACATTACCTGCATTTATGGCACGATTTGAAATGATTACTTCAAAGTATCCATGGATTGTCTATGAAGATAATGGAGAAATCAGGGGATATGCATATGCTTCTGTTGCATTTGAGCGGGCAGCTTATCAATGGGATGTAGATGTTGCTATATATGTGGATCATACCTATACTCACAGGGGCATTGGCAAAGAGCTGTATCGGCGACTGTTTTTGTTTCTGAAACAACTGGGGATATATAATCTTTATGCAATTATAACGGAAATTAATGCACCGAGTATCGCATTTCACCGTGAGCTTGGATTTCAAGATATTGGTGTATTTCATAAATCAGGCTATAAATTTGCGGAATGGCATGACGTTTTATGGATGGAGAAACATATTGGTTGTTTTGACAAGAAACCACAGACGCCACTTATTATGAGTGATTTGGATTCCAAAATGATCAGTGAAATTATGTCATGACAACGCACTAATATATATATCGGATGTTTCATTTGTATTGTCCCACTTTTTTTTTTCGTGATTTGTGTTGACACGACACAAAATGTACTGTACTATTACGTCAATACCATACTAAACCCATCGAGATACTATGAATAGGAGAGATAGACGTGAAAAGTAAAGCAGTAAGCACTTTGATGAACTTCATACTTATGTGCGAGATGTGTAGCATCATGTGCATGTATTGTCATGAAATGAATAATCATCGATGATTCGAATCTGCATTATATACGCAGTCCGAATTAGCGGGCTGAGAAATCTATGTTGATGACAGCCTGCACGTGAAGTGACAGGCTTTTTTTATTAAGGAGAAACAAATAATGAGTAAATTACGTTTCTATTTATCGGATCGCATAGGCAGTGCAAGCGGAATTATGTGAAGATCCACACAGAAGAAATTGGAGGTGAATTATGAGAAGTGAAGATGAAATAATCATCAAAATACGAAATCTAAAGAAAACATTTCAATTAGAAAAAGAATTATTCCGAAAAGTGTCGAGCAAAATCGAGGTGTTGAAAGGTATTGACCTAGATGTTCGTAAAGGAGAAATCTATGGCGTTGTCGGCTTCAGTGGCGCAGGAAAATCTACACTGGTTCGCTGTATGAATCGTCTTGAAGAACCTGACGAGGGAGAAGTCATTATCGATGGAATAGATATCGTGAAACTTTCGAAACGCGAACTAAATGTGAGACGAAGAAAGATCGGAATGATTTTTCAAACCTTCAATTTATTCGAATCTAAAACAGTCTTCGCAAATGTTGCTTATGCGCTGAGCTTATCTGGCGAAAATCTGACAAGACGAGAAAGAAATGAAAGAGTAACAGAGATGCTCGAACTTGTCGGACTGACGGATAAAAGGAATGCATACCCAGGTCAGCTTTCGGGTGGGCAGAAGCAACGCGTCGGTATAGCTCGGGCGCTTGTGAATCGCCCAGACGTATTGCTGAGTGACGAAGCGACAAGCGCACTTGATCCGCAGACAACATTATCCGTTTTGGATCTCTTGCGCGATATTCGTGAGAAGCTCGGATTAACAATTATTCTGATTACGCATGAACTTGAAGTTGTAAAGTATGCGTGCGATACAATGGCCATTATTGAAGATGGAGAAATCAAAGAAACGGGTCCAGTCAAGGACATTTTTTTGAATCCGAACTGTGAGACAGGGAAGATCTTTCTGAAAGTCTATTCGGATTTTCAAAGAAACGATTGGGTTACGGAAGGAGGAGGCATATGAGTCTGAATAAGTACTCATTCTGGGCCGTTTTTATCCACTCTTTCAGCCAAGAGATTTGGGCAGAAATGTGGCCAGCAATTAAAGCAACGCTATACATGGTGGGGGTGTCTTCTGTCTTCGTACTAATTTTCGGATCACTGTTTGGAATAATCCTTGCAGCAACAAGGCGAAGCGGACTCATTCCTTCTCTGTTTCCAGTCAATGTTGTGCTGAGTGGATCCGTAAATATTATGCGATCGTTACCAGAAATAATCATGATTATTGTCATGCTTCCTTTGGCACGCGTAATTACGGGTCAGTCATATGGGTCGAATGCGTGCATCATTGCCCTGGTAGCAAGTTGTGTTCCGATGTTCTCACGATTAGTAGAAAGCATTTTGCTTGAAATCTCGAAAGGGAAAATCGAAGCGGCAAAGGCAATGGGAAGTGGAAATCTGAAAATACTCTTTGAGGTAATGATCCCAGAGACATTTCCTGCACTCATAAGAGCTTTCTCAGTTGCACTGATTGCTTTGATTTCAATGACGGCTCTTGCAGGCAATTTTGGCGCTGGCGGAGTCGGAGATCTGGCGGTGCGGTATGGATTCAATCGCTTCCAACATGACATACTTTTGGCGACAATTTACTCTTTAGTTGCAATGGTAATGGGAGTTCAGATTATCGCAGACATCTTATCTAGATTACTTAGTAAGAAATGGCACCTAATTTAATTTAAAAATGAAAGTATGAGGATACAAATTATGAAGAATTTATTTTTTAAAACATTTTCACTTATTCTTGCCATCGGTATTTTTAGTGCGTCACTTTTTGGCTGCTCGGCCGCAAATAAAAAGACAACGGATTCGCAGAAGACTGGCGTTTCAGATTCTACCTCTTCCTTAGATACTGAAGTCGACACGGATACAGATATCTATTACACAGGTGATCCAGTTACGCTGAAAGCACTAGCTGATGTCACGCCACATGCAGAATTACTGGAATTCATCGCACCCGTTCTTGCGGCTCAAGGAATTACGATTGATATCGTTTCCACTGCTGCAGATGCAACATGGAATGAGAAGACGGCAAACGGTGAGGTTGACTTCAATTTTGATCAACATGTCCCGTATCTTGAATCATACAATGAGATTAACGGAACAGATCTTGTAAGTGTTGGCGTGGTTCATGTTGAGCCAATTTCGGCATACTCGGATAAATATGATACGCTTGCCGATGTACCGGATGACGCATCAATTGTCATTCCCAATGATGCTACAAACGAATATCGTGCTCTCAAAATACTTGAAGAGGCAGGGTTCATCGAGCTTGACCCCGCTGTAAATGATAGTCTTCAGGCAGATATTGGAGACATAACGGAATATGTTAAGCCCGTCACAATCACGGAAATTGATTCGATTCAAATCATTGGGTTGGCGGCAGATTTCGATATCTACATAACAAATACCAATAAGGCTCTCGAAGCGGGACTTGATACATCTAAGTATCTATTCCGTGAAAGCGCAGATTCTCCATATGCTAATGTCATAGTGACAACAGCTGATCGTGCAAGTGATCCAGCCATTCTGGCTGTCGTTGCGGCACTACAGTCAGATGAGACTCGTGCATTCATCGAGGAACACTATAACGGAGCTGTTGTCCCAGCATCCCTTGACTAAATCTTCTTGCGTCAATTCTATTACTCGTATTTTACGACAGCAGATATTCATTTGTATCTGCTGTCGTAAAACTTACGCACTACTTACATCTTACAATCATGTTTGTCCAGAAGTTAGTGCTTGCGTACTTCGCGAGGCTGTGATAAAATTCTAAAGGTTTAAGAGGATGGTCCGCTGCCAGGAATCCGGCATGAACATCTGTGGGAAGAGGAGGAACATAATATGGATTTAGTTAAAGCAATTGAGCAGGACAACCTGCGGAACAACTATTCTGAGGTCAGTATTGGTGACTATGTCAAGGTTCACCTGAAGATCAAGGAAGGTACAAGAGAGCGTATTCAGATTTTTGAAGGCTCTGTTATTGCTAGAAAGGGCGGCGGTCTGTCGGAAACGATGACTGTTAGACGCGTATCCTACGGAGTAGGTGTTGAGCGCATTTTGCCTGTGCATTCCCCCAAAATTGACAAGATTGAGATTGTCCGCAAGGGCCGTGTCAGAAGAGCGAAGCTCTATTATCTGCGTGATCGCGTGGGTAAAGCAGCTAAGATTACGGAGAAGCTTTCACGTCGTTCTTAATTTTCGTTTGTTTTTGTCATCATGTGGAACTGCTCGGATTGATTTATGATCCGGGCAGTTTTTTTATTTTGTTTCCTATATAATAGGCAAGAGATGTGCTGTCTATCTGTGGATCAGAAATGATTCTCGAAAAAAATGATATGAGGTATTTATGGCTGAAGAGATTAACTGGTTTCCAGGTCACATGAAGAAGGCGCTCAAAATGATTGCCGATCAGCTGAAATTAGTTGATATTGTGATCGAGACCTGTGATGCGCGCATTCCGTTTTCAAGCAGGAATCCTGAACTAAGTACAATCATTTCGGGTAAGAAGCGCATGTTAGTTCTGAATAAGTCGGATTTGGCGGATGAGAAGGTTACGGCAGAATGGGTAGAGTATTTCCGAAAACAAGGAATAACGGCGATTCCGTGTGATGCTTCGCACAAGAAAGGTCTGGATCTTATCCGGAAGAACGCACAACTTCTCTGCGCGGATGTTTTGGAGCGAGCCAGATTGAAGGGACGTATTGGAAGACCTATTCGAGCGATGGTGGTCGGCATTCCAAACTCAGGCAAATCCACGCTAATCAATGCGCTTTGCAATCGAAAAGTTGCGGTAACAGGTGATCGACCGGGTGTCACGAGGGGTTTTCAATGGGCAAAATCGGATTCGCAGATGGAACTTATGGATATGCCCGGCGTATTGTGGCCCAAGCTGGGATCAAGAAGAAGTCAATTGTGTCTTGCAATTACGGGCGCAATCAGAAGTGAGGTCGTCGAGATGACGGATGTTGCTTTTGAAGCGATGGGACTTCTGATGGAAAGATATCCCAAAGAAGTTTCTCTCCGATATGATATCCAATTGCCGGGTAGTGACGATTATATTGACGATGAATATGAACGTTTTTCATTTGCCGCAAAAAAGCGTGGGTGCATTTTGTCTGGTGGCCGTATTGATGAAGAGAGGTTCTCCGTCTTGTTTGTCGATGATTTTCGAGCAGGACGAATCGGTCGGATTTCTCTGGAGACACCTGAAAAACCCATCAATTGAGGAGAATAATATTCGGATGCGAGATGAACAATTACTTGAAAAATTCGCACTGCTATCAGAATATGAAAATATGGCGAAAGAGCACGGGTATTCATGTTTGGCAGGAATAGACGAAGCAGGCCGCGGCCCTTTGGCAGGCCCAGTTGTAGCAGCGGCGTGTATTTTAGATGAGAATAGTATGATTCTAGGATTAGACGATTCCAAGAAATTATCCGAGAAAAAGAGACAGAAGTTGTATGACGAAATTGTTTTGCACGCTGTCGCTTATTCTGTCGTCCGTATTGAACCCGACGTTATTGATCAAATTAATATTCTTGAAGCAACAAAAAAGGCGATGCGGTTATGTGTATCAGGCCTTCGTGTTAGGCCTGACATGCTACTGATTGATGCGATTAATCTTACGGGGACAGGAATTCCCGTTACGCCGATCATTAAAGGAGACGCAAAATCCAATTCGATTGCTGCCGCTTCCATTCTTGCGAAAGTAACCAGAGACAGAATTATGGAAGAATATGATGTGATATATCCAGGATATGGATTTGCCAAGCATAAGGGATATGGAACAAAAGCACATTACGAGGCAATCTCGATGCTCTCGATTTGTCCGATTCATCGCAAGACATTTCTAAAAGGCCTATGCTGATACGTTTCCCCCTCTTTTCGATTGACATATTGATAGAATTTGCAATTTATTAGTAGATTTGATCCATGTTCATTTGTGATAAATTGTTGATAATACTTCTTATTTATACGAGGAGGTGTTGTGATACGAGCATGAATGAGAATCACCGCTTGGAGCGTATTGGTCATGCTGCAGAGGACGCCGTTCTTGCAGCGCTTCTTGCTCGCGGCATGCATTTGGAAGCCAGGAACTACTTAGTGCCGCGCTATGGCGAAATTGATCTGATTATGACATATAAGAATTGTCTATATATCATTGAAGTGAAGAGCCGATTGCACCATGACAGGTATGGAGGCGCCTGCGAGGCAATCACACCGCAGAAACGTCTCCGGATACATCGAGCAACTGCTTTTTTTTTAGCTAATCATCGATGGGACGAATTTGATGTTGTATTTATGGCAGGTTTGGTTACTCATGAGCAGAACGAGAGAATTATACGCATTGAAATTGTACCAATCTGATGCAAGCCTATTGTGGTTTCCCTTCAAAATAAGCTATAATATCTTCACTGGTTTATGAATTTTGTGCCTGAAGTGCAAGGACGTATTTCGTAAATTTCTTTTTGTGCTTGATCGTTCTCTTTTGTTGCCAGAAAATTATGAATATTTTACAAGGGGGATCTTACATGATTTCGTACCCACAGATGGATCACAAGCAGATAATGGATGAACTAATTGCTCTTCGTGAGAGATATGACAATTACCTTGGACAGAAGCTATCTCTTGATATGACACGCGGAAAGCCGTGCAAAGAGCAACTTAATATCGCGTCACCCATGCTTGAAAATCTAAAAGCTGAGGATGTATATTCGGCAGATGGATCGGATTGCAGAAATTACGGCGTTCCATTTGGCATTACGGAGGCAAAAGAATTGTTTGCGTCCATTTTGGATATTTCTGCCGACAAAGTTATTGTTGGAAATAACTCAAGTCTGAATGTTATGTTTGACACGCTTGCCCGAGCGCTGCTTTTCGGTGAGAGTGATTCGACTGAGCCTTGGATGCATGTTAAGAATCGGAAGTGGCTTTGCCCTGTTCCAGGATACGATCGTCATTTCCTTGTCACGGAGACACTTGGGTTTGAATTGATTGCGATTCCTTTACGTGAGGATGGTCCGGATATGGATCTAGTTGAGCGTTTAGTGTCAGAAGATCCTTCGATCAAAGGTATGTGGTGCATGCCGCTATACAGTAATCCAGACGGATATGTGTATTCTTTGCAAGTCTGCCAGCGTCTTGCTTCAATGAAGACAGCTGCGAAGGATTTTCGTATTTTGTGGGATAATGCATATGTTGTTCATCATCTGTACGAGGACAAGCGAGGCACATTGCCAGACATATTAGCCCTGTGTGAGCATGCAGGCAACCCGAATCGGGTATATGAGTTCGCATCGACTTCTAAGGTCACGTTTGCTGGTGCAGGGATTTCTTGTATGGCGGCTAATGCGGATAATCTCGTAAATGCGAAGAAAATTCTTACGGTTCAGAGTATTGGCCCTGACAAGATCAATCAACTCCGTCATGTCAGATACCTTCCGAGTATAGATGCCGTAAGCGAGGTCATGAAGAAGCAGGCACGAATCATTCGCCCCAAATTCGAGAAGACATGTGAGATACTTGATCGCGAACTTCGAACGACAGGCGTGGCAAGATGGAACGAGCCGCTAGGCGGATATTTTATCAGTCTGTTTGTATTTCCAGGAACGGCGAAAAAAGTTGTTGCTATGGCAAAAGCGGCGGGGGTTGCTTTGACTCCTGCAGGAGCGACATATCCATATGGTATCGACCCGAAAGATGAGAACATTCGTATTGCTCCGACATTCCCTTCCATTGCTGATGTAGAAAAGGCTATCTCTGTTTTGTGTGTTTGTGTTAAAATTGCAGCAGCAGAAGAAAGATTATTGGAGGCGTAATTGTAATGAAAGACACATATGAGAGTCCACTTAATTCGCGTTATGCAAGTAAGGAGATGCAGTTTCTCTTTTCACCGGACAACAAATTCCGCACGTGGAGAAGGCTGTGGATCGCGCTCGCAGAATCGGAAATGCAGCTTGGACTTCCCATTACGCAGGCTCAAATTGACGAACTTGTTTTGCATCAAGATGATATAAATTACGATGTTGCTGCCAGGGAAGAAAGATTGGTTCGCCATGACGTCATGGCTCATGTTCATGCATACGGAGAGCAATGCCCAAGTGCAAAGGGGATTATTCACCTCGGCGCGACATCCTGTTATGTTGGTGATAATACGGATCTGATTATTATGCGTGATGCACTCATACTGATTCGAAAGCGACTTGTTCACGTCATTTCAAAACTTGCAAAATTTGCAAGGGACAATAAATCTCTTCCCACTCTTGGATTTACTCATTTTCAACCGGCACAGCTTGTTACCGTAGGGAAGAGGGCAACACTTTGGCTTCAAGACCTCCTTTTCGACGTGGAAGAATTATCTTTTGTGATCGATCATCTCAAGCTCCTTGGATGTAAGGGAACAACCGGCACGCAGGCTAGTTTTTTGAATTTGTTTAGAGGCGATCATGAAAAAGTTGATAAGCTAGACAATATGATTGCAAAGAAAGTAGGGTTTTCTGATACGTATCAGGTCAGTGGCCAGACATATTCTCGTAAAATCGATTCGCGTGTCGTTAATGTCTTATCGTCTATCGCACAGAGTTCGCACAAATTCAGTAATGATATTCGATTACTCCAACACCTTAAGGAAATGGAGGAACCCTTTGAAAGTACGCAGATTGGGTCTTCGGCGATGGCATATAAGCGGAATCCGATGCGTTCAGAGAGAATTGCGTCTCTTTCCAGATATGTTATTGCAGATGCCATGAATCCTGCCATGACATCTTCTGAGCAATGGTTTGAAAGAACACTTGACGACTCTGCAAATAAGCGTATTAGCGTTCCAGAAGCTTTTCTATGCGTAGATGCAATTTTAAGTATTTATTCAAACATTGCTTCAGGTCTTGTCGTATATCCGGGTGTTATTTCTAAGCACATTATGGAAGAGCTTCCCTTCATGGCAACGGAGAATATCATGATGGAGGCCGTTGCGCGTGGCGGTGACAGACAGGAATTACATGAATTGATTCGTGTTCACTCGATGAAGGCGGGGGCGGTGGTTAAGGTTGATGGAATGCAAAATGATCTGCTTCACCGAATTGCGGCAGACCCTGCTTTTGCACTAGATGAGGATACACTGTCGGGTCTTCTGGATCCAAAGCTATATATTGGTCGATGCCCGGAGCAAGTTGATGCCTTCTTACAGCTGTCTGTTGAGCCTGTTCTTCATAAATATGCGGAAGATATGGAACTAATGGATCCTGAGCTGACCGTATAAGGGAGGTATAGATCTGATATATTTTGATAACAGTGCAACGACGAAACCGATCCCAGAAGTTGCCTCACTCATATATGATGAGCTTACCTCAGAGGATCATTATGGAAATTCCGGTTCACTGCATCGTCTTGGAGATATAGCAGCATCGCTTCAAGAGGATGCTCGTGCAAGTATTGCCAGCAATTTGCGGTGTAAACCGGATGAACTGGTATTTACATCCTGTGGCTCGGAATCAATAAATACGGCAATTCGCGGCTATCTTCAAGCCAATCCGCGCGCTGGGAAGCATATTATTTCTACCAGAACAGAACACAAGGCAACATTGGAGGTTCTCAAACAATTAGAGAGTGAAGGCTATCGGACCACATATATTTCTGCCTATGAGAATGGCAGTCCTCGCTTGGATGAATTGCGGGATGCTATATCAGCGGATACGGCTCTTATGACATTTACGCATGTGAACAGTGAGACCGGCGCAATTCTGCCGATTGACCAAGTGCAATCCATTCGGAATCAGACGAATCCTCAGACGGTTATTCATTTGGATTGTGTGCAGTCATTTGGTAAATTACCTGTTTGTCTGCAGGAGATGGGCATTGATTTTGCATCGTTTTCAGGGCATAAAATACATGCCGTTAAGGGCGTCGGCTTACTCTTTGCGAGAACTGGTTTGCGCTTTTCTCCGCTCATTTTGGGCGGTGGTCAGCAAAAAGGCAGGCGATCGGGAACGGAAAGCCCTTATCTCTCTGTCGCCTTAGCAAAGGCATTCGAAATGGCATGTATAGATATGAATGCGTCTCTTGCTCGTGTTACAATTATGAAGGCTATGCTGATCGATTCTCTATCCGACCTTGGCGTGTCTATTTTATCCCCATCCGATGCGCTTCCCTACATTGTGAATCTATCATTTCCGCATTTTCAGTCGGAGACAATGCTTCACGCACTGGAAGAAAGAAATATATATGTGTCGACGGTGTCTGCTTGTTCGTCGAAGCAGAAGAAACCGAGCTATGTCCTGCTTGAAATGGGCGTCAATCGCGCCATTGCTGCAAACGCCGTACGCTTCAGTTTCTCAAGGTTTTCTACGAAAGAAGAAGTGAATGAGACATGCGATGTGATCCATCAGATCTATGAAAAGTACGTTTTGAAATGAGGAAGAAATGCAAGAGAAAGTAAGCCATGAGACGATCATTCTTGCCCGTATGGGAGAAATTGCACTGAAAGGGCTGAACCGAGGAAAGTTTGAAGGTAAGTTGATGTCCAATCTTCGGTATCGACTTCGATCCTTTGGGTCATTTCATATTTTTCAAAGTCAGTCAAGAATCTGGATTGAACCTGATAGGTATCTGGGCAAAGAGAATGAGCCAGGTAGGGTTACCGTTTCTTTTCAAGAAGAACCCGAAAAGGCAAAGGCAGTGCTGACTGCCGTCACAGAAGTATTCGGAATTGTGTCGGCAAGTCTTGTGTGGAGATTTCCGGGCGGTTTGGATGATATAGCCGACCAGGCAATTCACTTTGTATCTAGCCTTCTTGCGAATCGTGCATATAAATCTTTCAAAGTAGAGACAAAGCGTGCCGAGAAGTCTTTTCCTACGCCTTCACTCGAGGTGAGTGCCGAGGTCGGCGGACGTATTTGCGAGGCTTTCCCTGATCTTCTTGTTGATGTTATTTCTCCTGATTTTATTGTATATATTGAAATTCGCGAAGTGAATTACCTTTACTGTGAAAAGATATACGGACATCGAGGTCTTCCGGTTGGCACCGCAGGCACGGGGATGCTTCTGCTATCGGGCGGGATTGATAGCCCGGTTGCAGGCTATATGATGGCAAGTCGTGGCATGATGCTTGAGGCTGTCTATTTTCATTCCTATCCGTATACAAGTGACAGAGCGAAGCAGAAAGTCATTGACCTTGCACATATCGTATCTCATTTTGCAGGCCGCATGACACTTCATGTGGTTGACTTCACTTCCATCCAACTCGAATTGTATCAGAACAGCCCGCATGATATGCTGACAATAACGATGCGACGGGTTATGATGAGAATTGCAGAGGGGATTGCTCTTCGGAGAGGATGTAAGGCATTGATCACGGGGGAGAGTTTGGGACAGGTCGCAAGCCAGACTCTTGAGGCACTCTATCTTACCAATGAAGTTGTTACGATGCCTGTATTCCGACCGCTGATTGGTCTTGATAAAGAAGCTACGACGATTATTGCGCGACGAATTGGTTCGTTTGATACGTCAATACTACCATATGAGGATTGTTGCACGGTTTTCGTCGCGAAGCATCCGAGGACGCACCCACATCCTTCGCATGTGCTCGATGCAGAAAAGGGACTTGATGTATCCGCACTTGTGGAGCGAGGACTATCGGCCGTTGAGGAGATCTATATATAATTTTTCGTTTACTCTGCTGAGGAGAAAGTATGAAAATCGGAAAACTTTCAAATAAGGAACTGGAAGAGCTTGTACTATCACGACTTCCGAAATTATCATCACGCATAATATCTGGTGCGGACATTGGCGCGGATTGTGCGTCTCTATCCGTTGGTGATCATGTGCTTTACACATCATCGGATCCGATAACAGCAGGCGGAAGTCTTGCTGGCATGCTTTCTATTATTGTCTCTTGTAATGACATTGCGTCATGTGGCGTCAGACCGATCGGAATTTTGCTGGTCATTTTAGCTCCGCCAACCTGCACAAGAGAGGACATTTCATTTCTTGTTGACCAAGCATCTGCAACGGCAAATCAATTACATGTAGATATTGTAGGCGGTCATACTGAGATTACCGATTCGGTCAATCGTTTCGTGGTTACGACTACGGCATTCGGAGTATCGGATCAATCGGCCCCTGCTGTACTCGGAAAAGCGCAAGTCGGGGATACGCTGCTTATGACAAAATATGCAGCACTCGAAGGTACACTTCTTGCCGCAACAAAGAAAGAAGAAGATCTGAGAGGTTGTGTATCGCCCGAATCCATTGCTGCTGCGAAGACGTTTTCTGCATACCTAAGTGTAATTGAAGACGGCGTACTTGCTGCATCCTGTACGGGTGATACGATAAATGGACATCAGGATCATCGTATCAGAAGTGCTGTGCATATGATGCATGATGTGACAGAAGGCGGTATGCTGGGTGCTGCATATGAGATGGCGCAGTTTTCTGGAGTGGGTGTTGAAGTCGTACCGCACGACATTTTGCTGCATCAAGCTACTAAAGAAATACTTATGGCGCTATCCATGAATCCATATCGGACAATTTCATCAGGTTCAATGCTGATTTCAACTGGTAATCCGGATGAAGTGATTCGCAAGCTTCTGGAAAACTCCATTCCTTGCTGCAAAATCGGGCAATTCATTGACAAGGGTTTCTTTGAAGTCGCTCTGGATGGTTCGAAAACGGAAATGTTACCGCCAGAAGCTGACGAGATATACAGCCTCTGATTTTTGATTTATTTCTTCGTTTCTATTTACCGGGCGGATAGAATCCAGTAGAATAACGAGGGTAATATATAAAATATACAACATATTTTGGAGGAAACAAAATGTTTGAGCATATCCAGGCAGAAGATCCGGAAGTATATCAGGCAATTATGCAGGAAGTAAATAGACAGCGTACGAAGATTGAATTGATTGCATCAGAGAATTTCGTGACCGAGGCGGTACTTGAAGCAGCGGGTAGCCCGCTTACAAATAAATATGCAGAAGGATATCCAGGAAAGAGATATTACGGCGGATGCGAGTATGTTGATATAGTCGAATCTCTTGCAATCGAACGTGCGAAGAAGCTTTTTGGTGCAGATCACGTAAATGTTCAGCCTCATTCTGGAGCTCAGGCGAATACGGCCGTATACTTTGCGATTCTCGAGCCAGGAGATCTAATTCTGGGTATGGACCTTTCTCATGGTGGGCACCTTACGCATGGAATGAAGCTTAACGTGTCAGGAAGAACCTATTCGTCCGAATTCTATCAGGTTGATCCTGTCACTTCACGAATTGACTATGACAAGCTTATGGAGCAAGCGAAGGCATTGAAGCCGAAAGTGATTGTTGCGGGTGCCTCTGCATATCCGAGAATCATTGATTTTGCAAAATTTCGCGAGATAGCTGACGCAGTTGGCGCCTATCTTTTTGTCGATATGGCACATATTGCCGGCCTTGTTGCGGCCGGGCTTCACCCCAATCCGGTTCCATATGCTGATTTTGTAACAACAACTACCCACAAGACGCTTCGCGGCCCTCGCGGCGGTATCATTATGTGCAAAGAGCAATACGCGAAGAAGATTGATTCTGCTGTTTTCCCTGGACAGCAGGGCGGACCACTCATGCATATTATTGCGGCCAAAGCGATTGCATTTAAAGAGGCGCTTACGGACGAATTCCGTGCGTATCAGGGTAATATCATCAAGAACGCTGCAGCTATGGCCGAGGAGCTTCAAAATAGAGGGATTAAGCTTGTCTCTGGCGGTACCGATAATCACCTGATGCTTATGGATCTTCGTGATACAGGGGTTACAGGTAAAGAGATGCAGCTACGTCTGGATGAAGTCAATATCACCTCGAACAAAAATACCATTCCCTTTGATCCACAATCACCTTTTGTCACGAGCGGCGTCAGACTGGGTACAGCGGCGGTTACCTCTCGGGGAATGAACACGTCCGATATGGTTGAGATTTCTGATCTGATTGCGTTGACTCTGTTTGATTTTGTTGCAAAGAAGGAAGAGATTATACATCGCGTGGATATGCTAACAAGTAAATATCCACTCTATCCGGAGATCTAATTGAGGTGATCATCTTTGAATGAATCCTTTGTGCGAAAAGAACCGCTTGCCTTTCGGATGTCACCTCGCTGTCTCGACGAATACGTTGGTCAAGAGCATATTCTTGGCAAAGGGAAGATGCTAAGGAGGATGATTGAAGCCGATCAATTGTCTTCGATTATTCTATTTGGACCTCCGGGAACAGGGAAGACGTCTCTTGCGAAACTCATTGCGCATACGACATCCTCTGGATTTACGCGAATTAATGCCGTGACAGCAGGTGTGGCCGAAATTAAGCGGGTTATTTTGGATACCCAAAATCCAATACTGAATCCGTCGGGACGTTCGGTTCTGTTTATTGATGAGATTCATCGATTCAATAAACTCCAGCAGGATGCGCTTCTACCACAGGTAGAAGACGGAACACTCATATTGATTGGAGCAACAACGGAAAACCCGTTTTTCGAAGTCAATAAGGCACTTATCTCAAGGTCAACAGTGCTTGCACTGAAGCCGCTTACGGAAGAGGACATTGTCAGGATTTTGCAGTTTGCACTGACAGACAAAGAACGCGGCCTTGGGAATGAATCTATATTCATTTCAGAAGATGCCATTGCTCAAATTGCCAATATGTCAAATGGCGATGCGCGAATTGCACTTCGTGCTCTTGAGCTAGCGTCGGTAACAACGCCTCCCGATCAATCAGGAACAGTTGTGATCAATTCAGATATTATTGAAGACTGTCTTCAGAAAAGAAGTATCGGTTTTGATGCCTCCGGTGAGAGTCATTATGACAATATCAGCGCATTCATCAAGTCAATGCGCGGATCAGATCCGGATGCTGCTGTTTTTTATCTGGCTCGTGCTCTTCATGGTGGCGAGGACATTGAATTTCTTGCAAGGCGAATACTGATATGTGCCTCGGAAGATGTCGGCATGGCAAATCCTTCCGCACTGTCTGTGGCAATGGCGGCATATCAGGGAATTATGGCGGTTGGCATGCCAGAAGCGAGGATACTCCTTTCGGAAGCGACAATCGTTGTTGCGACGAGTCCCAAATCAAATGCTTCCTATCTTGCTATCAACAAGGCTATGGAGGATGTTGAGAAAAAGAGGACGGGCGATGTTCCGATGCACCTGCGAAATGCGCCGGCCGCGGGTATGGAATCACTTGGATATGGGCAAGGATATAAGTATGCTCATGATTATGAAGGGCATATTGTCGACCAACAGTATCTTCCCGATGAGGTTTCTGGAACGATCTATTATGAACCAACAACACTGGGTTATGAAGCCAAAATAAAAGAATGGCTCGATAAGCGCAGATAGTACCGTGCCATTTCTCTTTTCATACTGCGTTTATCACAGGAAAAAGATAAAAATTGTTCTGTTTATATCCAAAATGTCGAATTCGCGTTAAGCTTATCAAGACCGTAACATTCGTTACGGTCCACTTCGTTATTTAGGTTTATTGTTGTTGTAGGTTTCGTGTGTTAGGTGTATATCACATATAAACGTACAGGAAGGTATTCTGAATAAGAATTAGGCGAAGATATGAATAGTAATGATGTGAAACGAGTCTATTTGGATAATGCAGCAACAACGATTGTAAGACCTGAAGTCATTCAAGAGATGATTCCGGTATTTACGGATATTTATGGAAATGCTTCCTCTATATATGAGGAAGGACAGAAGGCAAAGACTGTTTTGGAAGATGCCAGGGAAAGGGTAGCCATTTGTTTGCATGCTCTACCCTCAGAGATTTTCTTTACATCGTGCGGCACAGAGTCAGATAATTGGGCCATTAAGGGAACAGCACTTCGGCACGCAAACAAAGGAAAACATATTATCACGTCTGCAATTGAGCATCATGCTGTCTTGCACAGCTGTGAATCTCTTGCAAAACTAGGATACGAGATCACATACATTCCCGTTGATGCGTATGGAATGATTGACCCGGAGAAGATTAAGTCGGCCATTCGTCCGGATACGATTCTGGTGACGATTATGATGGCAAATAATGAAATGGGAACGATTGAGCCCATTGCCGAGATTGCCCGGATCTGTAAAGAGAAGAAAGTGCTTTTTCACACGGATGCTGTTCAAGCGGGCGGGACAATTCCCATTGATGTTCGCGAACTGGGTATTGATATGCTTTCTCTTTCTGGTCATAAGCTTCATGCGCCAAAAGGCGTGGGTGTACTCTATATACGAAAAGGTGTTGTCATTTCTAATTTTATGGATGGCGGCGCGCAAGAACGAGGGAAACGTGCGGGTACAGAAAATCTGCCGTACATTGTAGGTTTTGCCAAAGCTCTCGAATTAGCAACGAATGATCTGTCCCATTCGGTTCCGCGGATTACGCAAATTCGCGATCAGCTGATTACGGAGGTTCTTGCCAAGATACCGCATGTGAGACTAAATGGTCATGCGACAAAGAGACTCCCAGGGAATGTGAATTTTTCTTTCGAATTCATTGAGGGTGAATCCTTATTGCTGCTTCTTGACCATAAGGGCTTTTCTTGTTCAAGTGGTTCTGCTTGCACTTCAGGTTCACTTGATCCATCGCACGTACTTCTTGCTATGGGACTTCCACACGAAATTGCGCATGGTTCACTTCGGGTGAGTATTGGTAAATTCAATGCAGCAGATGAGGTGATGACAATTGTACCTGCACTGCAAGAGATTGTTGCACGCTTGCGAGACATGTCGCCACTCTATGAAGATTTTCAAAAGAACGTACGGACAGCAATCATTCCGTGCGGGATATGCGGAAAAGAATAAAGACAAAAAATATGAAAGAAGGAAACGAATATGTTATATAGTGACAAAGTAATGGACCATTTCATGAATCCGAGAAACGTGGGTGAGATTGTTGATGCCTCTGCAACAGGAACGGTTGGAAATGCTAAATGCGGAGACATCATGAAAGTCTATTTGAAGATCGAAAATGATGTCATTATTGACGCGAAATTCAAAACATTTGGGTGCGGAAGTGCTATCGCGACATCAAGTATGGCAACCGAAATGATTAAAGGCCACACGATTGCCGAAGCTCTTATGCTTACCAATAAGGCAGTTGCAGAGGCTCTTGACGGACTTCCTCCCGTAAAAATGCACTGTTCTTTACTTGCAGAACAGGCGGTGAAAGCTGCCATCAAGGAGTACTACGAAGAAAACGGAGGAATTCCTGAAGACAAGAAAAATCTCTTCGACGTTTTGGAAGAAGACGAACATAGTGTATAATACGTTCAGTATCGTCTTTCGATGACATTGGAGGTAAGCATTATGAACGGCCCTGCCAGATTCACTCGGAAAGTACAATTACTATTTCGGTGCTTTCTACTTATTTCTGTTACTTTATGCTTGTTCCTGCTATCTGCATGCTCATCTATGAAGCCGCAAGAAGCAGTTGATTCGACCAAGGCAAACGAGAGTCCTGAGAATGTAGCGCGCGTTTTTGCTGAGTCTTTGGCAACCGGCGATGTTGACCTACAGTTCCTCTGTTATCCGGCGGAATTTGTTGGCGGACTCAGCAGTGAAGACAGTAGTGTATACATGGATTATTCCGAACAGATCGCGGTGACTATGAGTGAAGAGGGGACGACTTTGGAAGGGTCTCGGGCATCGGAACCAGAGCCGTATACCCTTGACAAAGATTCAACCGAATATGCTAGTTTGCAAACAGCAATTTCAGCGAAATTTGGTGTTGATGAAGATCTTGTTTCTGATGCTAAACTCTGCGCAGTTCGATTATTCTTTAATGATGATCAGACGATGGATGTGACCGTTCTTGTTTATCAGCTTGGTGACACTTGGTATGCGTATAAACTGCAGGCAAATGATGACGCAGATTCATAAGAGAAGAGGTCTGATTTTGAAAGTATTTTGTCAAATACGAATCAGCACATGCTGGTTCGTATTTCTTTTCTCCCGATGAATGTGGAAAGCTCGTCAAACCCGCAACTTCTCAGGTGCTTTGCGGTCTCATCAAATAGCACCCCGAGCGTTTTCGTGTCATGAGAATCAGATCCGAGCGTAAGTCGATCCCCCCCAAGCTTCTTGTACTGGTATAGTAGCTCCTTATCTGGCATGCAGTCATGTATGCCCTTTAACACATACTTCTGTATGGATCTTGTGTTGATTTCCAGGGATTTATTTTTGCTGATCAGTGCACGGAAAAGCTGATCAAAAGCTTCGGGCGAATCCTTGTATTTCATTGTGGGGTCATCATATGTCGCATAACGTGCAATATAGTCATAGTGCCCAAGGATGTCGAATTGGTTACAGGCGGCAATCATATCTGCCAACTCGCGCAAATAGGCGCTGTAGAGTTCTTCCTTTGGCACATCATAACAGGGCTCATAATATGGATCTTTCCCATGAAATAAATGGTCGGACAATATGACGGAATCAAATGGGTATTTGGCGATGAGTTCATCAAAGAATGGTCCGAGATGTGCCATATAACCCAGTTCTATTCCGGAATAAATGGAAAAGTCTTCGGGCAGGTTCTTCTTCCATCCTCGAAAAGCTTCAAAATATGCATCTATGTCAAAGATCTGATTGCTTTCACAATGATACGGATAATCTTTCTCATAGTGCTCGGTAATGACAATAGCGCGAAGCCCCCTATTTGCCGCACCGGCAATTAACTCTTCGGGTGTCATTCGTGCATCCCCGCTAAAACTCATCGTATGATTATGGCTGTCTGTGTATCTCATATCGGTTCTCCCAATTCGAAGATGTATAATTATCACGGAAGCACAAGGATCGTGGAAGTCATTTTCCGGATTATCTATATATTATGCCAGATCATGATCAAAAACAGTATAATATACGGAGAGTTTCGTGCTGAAAATAACAAAGCACCTAATTTAACTGTTTGCTACTTATCAGTCAATTGATACGAAAGAACACATGGAGGAAGAATCATGGAAGCGAAGAGCAAAAAACTGATTACTGAAGAGACGCCGGATAAGGGAGTTTCAAAAAAGAATAAAGAGCTGTATAAGAAATTGCTTGCTGAGTATCCTAACCTATGGGAATCCAGATCAGAAGATGATTTCATTCATGCGATGGCATTGTCAGAGGAATATAAACTTTTCCTAGATGCAGGAAAGACGGAGCGTGAATTTGTCAGGGCTACAATTGAATCAATTGAACAGATAGGGTATGTCGATATCAATATGGTGTCTGTTTTGAAACCAGGGATGAAGGTATATCAGTCGATCAAGGGAAAGGGACTCATGGCGGCGGTGATTGGGCGAAAGCCACTTTCAGATGGTATGAATATACTTGGATCACATGTGGATTCCCCGCGACTTGATCTCAAACCTTGCCCGCTATATGAAGATAGTGAGATGGTATATCTTAAGACACACTATTATGGAGGGATCAAGAAATACCAGTGGCCTACGATCCCTTTGGCGATTCATGGTGTCATCGTACGAAGTGACGGATCAATGATCAATCTATCAATTGGTGAGAAGGAAGAAGATCCAATATTCTACATAACAGATTTACTGCCGCACCTGGGTAATGAACAGATGCAAAAAAAAGCATCTGAGATGATCTCGGGAGAGGACCTTAACCTGCTAATAGGTGGAAGACCCATAGAAGATAAGAAGTCAGGTGGGCGCTATAAACTTGGAATTCTCAACCTTCTCTTTGAAGAGTATGGAATTGTTGAGAAAGATCTTGTTAGTGCCGAAATTGAAATCGTTCCGGCACTAAAGGCGAGAGATGTGGGTTTTGATCGTTCGTTCATCGCCGCATACGGGCAGGATGATCGGGTGTGCGCTTTCCCGGCTCTTATGGCTTTGATGCAGCAGGAACGCCCGAATAAGACCTGCGTCATCATGCTGTCAGACAAAGAAGAGATTGGAAGCTATGGCAATACTGGCGCTCAGTCTCGCCTCTATGAGAATTTCCTTGTAGAATTATTTGTCAAAACGAATGAGATTTATGATGAACTTGGATTTAGGAAATGTATGGAAGCCAGCAAAATGATGTCTGCTGATGTCACAAACGGATATGACCCGACTTTTTCATCTGTTTCTGATCCGAAAAACAATGCATATATGGGACATGGTATTACGATGGAGAAGTATGTTGGCTCGCGTGGAAAATCTGGCACAAATGATGCAAATTGCGAGTTCTTCTCGCAAATTTTGCAGGTGTTTGCCAAAAACGACATTCCATGGCAGACAGGAGAGCTTGGTAAAATAGACGCGGGTGGTGGCGGAACAATTGCCGTATATATGGCGAAGCTTGGCATGGAAGTTATCGACTGCGGAGTTCCGGTTCTTTCGATGCATGCCCCGTATGAGCTGACTAGTAAAATTGATCTGTATTTTACGTATCTAGCCTATAAGTCATTTATTGAACAGATGTAATTCTGTGCATTTTCGTGTATAATCCCGTTTTGTAGTATGGTAGATGCCCGTGATCCGGGCAGGAAAGTGAAGAGAATATGATTATTGTAGTTAAGCCTGATGCCTCTGAGGCACAAGTCAAAGAGATTATAGATCATCTTGAATCGCACGGATTGACCGCCCATATATCGAAGGGCTCCGAGCGACTTATCATCGGCGTGATCGGTGACAAGAGCCGTCTATCCGCCGATTCACTCGAAGTACTCCCGGCAGTTGAGAAGCTTGTTCCGATTATGGAGTCATACAAACTTGCCAGCAAAGCTTTCTGTCCAGAGGGTTCTTCCTTTGATGTCGGGGGTGTCATTATCGGCGGGAATGAGCTTGTGATGATGGCGGGACCCTGTGCAGTCGAAAGTGAAGAGCAAGTGGATGAAGTCGCTGCGAAAATCAAGACATGCGGAGCGAAATTCCTGCGCGGCGGGGCATATAAGCCAAGGACATCGCCTTACGCTTTTCAAGGACTTGAAAGAGAAGGACTGAAAATTTTGCGAAAGGTTGCCGATCGCTATAAGCTTAAGGTGATCAGTGAAATTACCAGTGAAAATGATATCGAATTTGCCGCAGATTATCTGGATATGATTCAGATCGGTGCAAGGAATGCTCAGAATTTCAGGCTCCTTTCTGCTGTCGGTAAATCAGGGATACCCGTCTTACTGAAGAGAGGGATAGCTGAGACGATTGATGAATGGCTTGGTTCCGCAGAGTATATTATGAGTGAAGGAAATTACAAGATTGCGCTTTGTGAGCGAGGAATCAGAACCTTTGAGACAGCGACGCGAAGTACTCTTGATATCAGCGCAGTTCCTGTTCTGAAGGGTAAGACGCATCTCCCGGTTATTGTTGACCCAAGTCATGCGGCAGGTAAGGCGGCGTATGTCAGCCCACTCTCACTGGCTTCCATCGCTGCCGGAGCAGATGGACTAATAATTGAAGTTCATCCGAACCCAAAAAGTGCGATGTCTGACGCTGCGCAGCAATTGAAGCCAGAAGAATATCAGAAGCTAACCAATGAGATTCGTGCTATGGCTGTGATTTTGGGGCGGACTTATCCGGAATAATTGTTGACAACGGATTTTTCTCAACAGCGGCGTGCAGTGTAGCGTCATCGACATGTGTATAGATTTGCGTGGTTGCAATGCTTGCATGACCGAGAATAATCTGTAAGCTTCTTATATCAACCTGACCATACTTATACATGAGGGTTGCTGCCGTGTGCCGTAGCTTATGTACGGAATAGACACTTGTGTCTATTCCGTTTCTTGTAAACATCTGTTTGATCGAATATTGAATCATAGGATTACTGAGCCGTCTTCCCAAGCGACTGATGAATAGTGCCGATGGGTCGCGCAACCCGGTCGTAGGCCGAACGGAAAGCCAATCTGTGAGGGCAGCCAGACATGCTCGGTTCAAATATATCGTTCTTTCTTTATCTCCTTTTCCTATTACGGTCAGCGTATCTTCGTGAATGTTCGACAGATTAATCCCACTAAGCTCGGACAGTCGCATTCCACAATTCAAGAATAATGTCAGAATGCAGTAATCACGCTCTTTATGAGCCTGCTCAGAGTCCGCCGCCGACGACAACAAACCGATACTTTCGTCAAGAGACAGATAGTGAGGCAATCTCTTTGGAATTTTCGGGGAGTCAAGCTCATAGGCTGGATCTACTGAAATGAGTTTTCTTTTCTGATACAGATATTTGAAAAAGGATTTAAGCGTCGCCGCTTTTCTGGCACGAGTGGCTTGAGATGCCTTCCGTTCACGAGACAAATAGATCATAAATACAAATAGATCATCCGTTGTGATTTTTCCCAAAAATGCTGCATCAATATCAGAAATGGGCGTCTTGTTGAAGGGAATGTCATCAGCAACTTGCCCACGGTCTTTTTTCATAAAACGAGCAAACATTACAAGGTCATAGCGATACTCCTTCATGGTAAGTGGAGATCGTTCTTTTACAGCTTGCATATAATTGACATACTGATCCAATAAAGGAAAAGTGTCACTATTTTGTATTGCATTCGCTTTTGTGGTCATGATGTGCCCGCCTGACGGTAGTATTTTCCCTTTCATTTTATCACACCTAACCGGAAGATGATTTTTCGTAAATATCCTGTTTTTTGTATTGCGTCGTCATGAGAATTGTGATAATATACACCCAAGAAGAACAAATGTCCGCGAGCGGCGGACACCGGTGTGAAAATACTTGCATTCATCCGGTTATGAAGGGAGTTTCGTTTCATGGACAGAAAATTGCGGGTTGGTGTTATAGGTGGTACTGGGTATGTCGGTCAGCGCTTCATTTCACTTCTTGAGAATCATCCTTGGTTTTCATGTGTAGCGGTTGCCGCTTCACCTCGTTCGGCTGGAAAACGTTATATCGACGCCGTAGGCGACAGATGGAAAATTGACGAGAAAATGCCCAAGTATGTGGAAGACATGATTGTGTATGGCACAGATGAGATTGAAGCCCTGTGTGATCAGGTTGATTTCGTTTTTTGTGCGGTTGACATGAAGAAAGATGAGATTCGCACACTTGAGGAGAAGATTGCCAGACTTGAAATACCTGTGGTCTCCAATAATTCGGCGCATCGCTTCACCCCGGATGTTCCGGTTATCATACCAGAAATTAACAGCGATCATGCGGCAGTTATTGATGCACAGAGGAAGCGGCTTGGCACGAAGCGTGGCTTCATTACTGCAAAACCCAATTGCTCGATTCAAAGCTATGTGCCTGCTTTAGCTCCGCTCTGGGATTTTGGTATAGAAAAGATTTGTGTCTGCACCTATCAGGCGATTTCGGGAGCAGGGAAGACCTTTTCAGATTGGCCGGAAATGGTCGGGAACATGATCCCGTATATTGGCGGTGAAGAAGAGAAGAGTGAGAAGGAGCCGCTCAAGATATGGGGACACATTGAAGGAGACCGCATCGTGACGGCATTGTCGCCGATTATTTCCGCTCAGTGCTACCGCGTTGCAGTTCAAGAAGGACACACGGCCGCTGTTTCCGTATCATTTAGAGACAAGCCTTCAAGAGAAACCATCTTATCACGTTGGTCTGCCTATGTTGGAAGAGCCAGAGAACTTGAACTTCCGAGTGCACCAAATCCTTTTCTTATGTATCTTGAAGAGGATAATCGGCCGCAGCCAGCGCTCGATGCAGGATTTGAAAAGGGCATGGGTGTTACGATTGGTAGGCTGCGTGAGGACCCGATTTTTGATTACAAATTCACCTGCTTGTCGCATAACACTTTGCGTGGCGCCGCTGGCGGTGCGATTCTGACTGCCGAGCTGCTAACAAAGCTATCATATATTTCGGCAAAATGATTGATTAATCTTATGTTATTACCTTCTGCAAAGAATGTTGCCTTTGCAGAAGGTAATTTTCATCAGAAATGAATGGTAATAAAATAACTCATGCGCAAAATTGCCAGAACGTATATTTTGCAGAAGCATAAAATTCCTACTTGACGGACGCATGACTTATGTATATAATCCTACTTGCGCTTCAATTGTAGGCGAAAGATTATTGTATCTTTCTGATCTTGATGAGCTTGGGCCTTTAGCTCAGTTGGTTAGAGCAACCGGCTCATAACCGGTCGGTCCCGGGTTCGAGTCCCTGAAGGCCCACCACATGCACATTTCTACATTATATATATATGGGAGGATTCCCGAGCGGCCAAAGGGAACAGACTGTAAATCTGTCGTCAGTGACTTCGGTGGTTCGAATCCACCTCCTCCCACCAAAAAGAGCGATTGCGAAATCGGATTTACATCCGAAATGCAATGGCTCTTTTTTTGTGCACGAAAAGAACGATCTGCGATTATCAAGTCTGTGAGATAGCGGCAGCAATTTGTAAACGTAATATATTGGTAGGTTAGAAGTATCTCATATGCAATCAAACGTGTCTGACTTATTGCACAAAACGGTACCAAAAATTTCTGCGAATTGCATATTGCGAAGTCGGTTTTTTTTTTTTTGTATAATCGACATTAATATCATTGACAGTATAACAATTACATAAGAAGAATGAATGTTTATGTTGCGCAGCATCTACATATAAAAAAGTAAGGAGCGAAAGACTATGAAAATGATTCCAAAAGTACAAAAGGTCTTCCAAAGAATTCTGGTCGCTACACTTGTCTTTATTTTTGCCTTGAGCCTATCCATGACGCAGGAGGTATCCGCAACCACGGCACAAAGAATTGCCGCTTGTACCACATTTGCTGCTATGCGAGATTTTAAGTGGGTCGCTGCGGGGAATCTAACGCTATGGAATAATTCTTCTTATACGTCAAATGTAGAGTACACGGGAATTCCATACTCACAAGCATCGGATACGACACTATACGGTTTCAAGACGAGTGCGACAATGCAATACAATTCGGCCATAAATAAATACCTATTTAGCCAACCTTCGCCGGCGGGCAGTGTCGGAAATGATTGCTCTTCTGCTGTTGCGATCTCGTGGAAAGCAACAGGGTCTGCAATAAACGTATCACTCGTATCTACACTTTCGATGGTTAATGCAGCCAGATCGTCTACGAATTCTATAGCGAAGTTAGGGACATATTCGACAGCTGACTGTACATATACACTAGCAATGACCACTCGCGTATCGGCAATTTCTTTGTATGACGGACTAACAAGTGGCGATGCATGTGTTCATTATATGCAACCAACAACTGGACATCACGCCATATTTATTCTTAGTAACGACAGAACAAATGACATTATTACCTATGGCGAGCAGGCGGGATTAGATTCATCAGGTTCAGTCAATTCAACTTGGGCAACGAAAACGGCAACCTATGAACAACTTAAGAGCGCTGGCTATATCCCTATACGATGTACTGACATAAGCTAATCCATAGTCTATAAACCTGGTCTCGGCTGTGTTATCTTGATATAGAAAAGCACAGTCGAGACATCTTCATAATCGGAAGTAATATTTCATTGCTGGGAGGACCCAAACGATGTATGTACCGGAGAAGAGAAACTGCCTGCCTATTCTAAGAAGAAGCCTCTGTCTTATGCTGTGTCTGTTACTCTTGCCCCTGATTGCCTGTGATACGAAGAAGTCTTCTGGCGAAGTACAATGCTTCTCTGATTCGGACTTTACTTCACAGACCTATCCGGAAGAGCAGGCCTACTTCGCGCCTATCGAACTTACCTATTCCTCCTTTTCCGAGGATCAGACGGTATATGTACTTGCGATGACCGCCTGCGGGGAGGATCTGGCAGTTCTGACTAATGGAATGACTTCTGATGGGGCTTACTTGGATACGCAGATCTGTCTCTTTGACCAGACAGGAACGCAGACCGGCGGTTTCGATCTTGATGAAGCGTTGGGAGTTGACAGTGTTTCGGTATCCTATATGTCCGGGATGAATGATGAGATCGTACTCTATCTATCCTGGTATGATTCCGAAAAAGTGACATTCACAGAAGAACTCTGTTTTTTTGACAAGAATGGGAATATGACGCGTGAGGCGTATCCCATCTCCTTTTCCGATGAGAGTTTCTCGCCGACAGGTCTGACGGAACTTACAAGCGGAGATGTGGTTGTAGCCGGATTCGGATCCGAGGGAAATATGTTCTATGTGTATGGCGCGGACACGCAACTTCTCTATACGATTACAGGCGATCAGCTGACGGGTGCGATCTTCGAATCCGGCGGAAAAGTATATGTCAAAGGGCAAGAGACAAGTCAAGCAGGACAGACGACCCTCGCCTATCTTGTGGATTCGGAGACAGGCAAGTTATCGGAAGCCATCGATGTGAGCGAGATACTCGGCATAGGGCTTTCGTCTTGCAGTTCGGGAAACCTATATGTAGAAGATACGATAAATCTCTATTCGATCGACCTGAATAGCAGCACGATTACGACGCTTCTTACCTGGTCGGAGCAGGACATCAACCGATCGGTATACTCTTTTACGTCACCGATTTGTGTTGTCTCGGAAGATGTGGTCTGTATCTTGGGATCGACCGAATATGGCTCACAAGTCGTCATGTTGATCAGGCAGGACGAGAATCCGAACATCGGGAAAGAGACGATTATTCTGGGAGGGTTTGGTATTACTAAGGGTGGTAGTATGCTCGAAGCAGTAGATGCATTTAACAAGGAAAGCGATGCATACAGGGTTGAAATTGTTGACTATATACAGTCGGATGAGCAGGGAAACACCGATTATGAACAGTGTATTCAGCAGATGTATCTGGATGTATATACAGGAGAAGGACCAGACATAATCTATACGGAGGGGACTGGATATTATGCCACCGTATTTTCCCTTGCCGAATATGAGGCAAACGATCTGCTTCTCGATCTGTACCCACTGATGGAAGCAGACCCGGAGTTTGACATAGACGATTATCTCCCGAATGTGATTGATGCATGTAC
>Ga0209800_10000542_pt1 | contig 56259 bp, 47 predicted proteins | sample Higcelweek8metaG_FD_187174 | JGI IMG/M metagenome (GOLD analysis project Ga0209800, IMG submission 187174) | Freshwater pond sediment microbial communities from the University of Edinburgh, under environmental carbon perturbations - High... | ecosystem: Environmental > Aquatic > Freshwater >...
CCCAGAACAATAGAGAGAGGAAAAGAGCTTTCATGTCGCCTATATAATCCCTTGTAAAGAGCTTGATAATTTCAAGGGAGAAGCCGAACAGCAGAAGCCCAACAGAGATATTAAATGGAAAAGAGACTATCATGATGTTCATCTGAGGAGCAAACTTTCCGGTCAGGCCAAAAGCCACATTTGTAAATAGAAGCGCCGCGATCACTGGTGCTCCGATTTTGATGGCAAGGACAAAAAGCTGAGTTCCCTGCTCAGTGAGTTTATCAAGAATAATATGCTGCAACACGAAAACTCCAGGGGGGAGGATCTCAAAGCTCTCTATGACACAGAGAATCATGATATGATGGCCGTTAAAGAGCAGAAAAACAAGAAGAGTCATCCAGTAGGCAATCTCTTCCAAGATAGAGAGGTTGGCACCAGTGAGTGGGTCCATGATATTGACCATTGAAAATCCCATCTGAAAACCGATGATCTGACCTGCAAACTGTATGGAGCCAAGAAAGAACCTTACACATAGTGCAAGCATCAACCCTGTCATAAGCTCTGTTAAAATAAGCAGAGCAGTTTCAATAACAGTATCTGGAAACATGGATGAGTCAATATTGACAACTGAATAGAGCAGAAGGGACAAAACCATTGCAATGCTTGCTTTTACGACTCTTGGAACTATGTTGGTGGAGAAGATGGGGAGCATGAAGAGGACAACACTGAATCTTGCAAGCACAAGAAGATAGACTTTAAACTCATCAACATTGTAAAGATTTAATATTGGCATATCATCGCCAGACTTCTATCTGATCTACAGCCATTCATCATTACAGCTCAATATGCCCCCGGGTACGGTTGAGTATCTGTCTGGTCTATCACGATCTGCGCTACAGTCGATCATCTTATGTACATTGGAATATTTTCGATGATGCGACGTGTGAACGAGGTAAGCTGCTCAAGCATCCAGGGGGCAAAGAAGAGAAGTCCCAGAAAAACCGCAATTATTTTCGGAACAAATGTCAGCGTCATCTCCTGAATAGAGGTGACTGCCTGAAAAATACTCACTACAAGACCAACAAAGAGACCCAGCCCAAGCATCGGCATGGAGAGCAGCAGAGTCATCATAATGGCCTCTTTTGCAAATTCAATTATAAATTCAGGAGTCATACATATCTCTACGGCTAAAAGTCTATTCCAAAACTCCTCATCATCGACCCGATCAGAAGATTCCATCCATCTACAAGTACAAACAGCATAAGCTTGAAAGGCAGGGAGATCATTACCGGTGGAAGCATCATCATGCCCATTGCAAGCAGAACCGAGGCAACCACCATGTCAATAACCAGAAAAGGGACATAAAGGACAAATCCTATTATAAAACCTGTCTTAAGCTCACTTATTACATAGGCAGGAACAAGAATGAGCAACGACACATCATCCCTGTTTTCAGGCTTATCAACCTTTGCACCTTTGACAAACATGGCAATATCCGCCTCCCTTGTATTAACCAGCAGATAGTTACGTATGGGAATCTGAGCCTCCTGAAATGCCTCCTGATAGGTGATTCTGCGCTCAAGGTAGGGATTCAGTGCCTTATCATATATCTCCTGCCCGACAGGTCTCATTATAAAAAAGGTCATAAAGAGCGCAAGGCCCATAATAACCTGATTCGGAGGACTGGACTGGGTACCTATTGCCTGTCTTAAAAAATGAAAGACAACAATAATACGGGTAAAGGGTGTCATCAAGATGAGAATGGATGGTGCAAGACCAAGAATGGTAAGAAGTGCCACAATCTCAAGCACTACAGCCACATCCTCAGGGGTGCTTGCAGGTTCGAGACCAAGCTTGAGTGATGGAACAGGAAAGGTGACTGCCTGCACAATGTCAGGATATAACAGAGCAGACACGACTGCTAAAAAAGAGAGCGTAAACAGAATGAAGCTTTTAACAGATTTAAACCCCATTGCCCGTCTCCTTATATGCCACCACCTCTTGATAACTGGGGGATCCTGATCTATTATAACCAGCAGGTTCTACATTGCCACCGACAGCCTCCTTATCAATGGTTGCAAGGGTTTTAATACTCTGAGATGTGACACCCAGAAGAATCGTCTTACCCATAACCTCAATCAGTACCACCTTCTCCCGGGGTGAAAAATGGTGTATCTCCAGAACTTGAATATGATTTTGCCGGGATTTTATGATCTTCAGATTTGAAAATTTTTTTAAAAGGTATAGAAGGAATAGAAGAGACGCAATAACAAACAGAAGAACTCCTCCTGTTTTAAAGAAAGCAGACCAGATCTCTGTGGAGTGTTCCATCAGTTTGTCAGACTTTTGACTCTGTCCATGGGGGTAATGATGTCAGTCAGACGAACACCGAACTTTTCATTAACCACCACAACCTCTCCACGGGCAATGAGTTTCCGGTTAATATAGACTTCAAGAGGCTCTCCTGCAAGTTTGTTCAATTCAACTATTGATCCCTGACTCAACTGAAGCAGATCATTTACAAGCATTCTTGTTTTACCAAGCTCCACAGAGAGTTCAAGCGGTATATCAAGGATAAAGGATAACTCCCTTTCGCCTGACTCCTCACCCTGACTGGCTGCTGATTTTGTATCCTGATTGGCACTATCCTGATTTGCCATATTCACACACTCACTATTTGTCTATTATGAGATTCTATTTACTATGAGATTCTATTTACAACTCAATAACCCACCAGCTAAAGCTGGCAGGTTGACTATCAGCGGACTGAAAGACCCCTTTAGGGAGATAAAAGCTATTTAAGTACAAGTTTCTCTTCCACTCTGAATGCCTGAAAGCCTCTTCTTACACCAGCATATCCTTTTATCTTTGGAAGATCACCCACAAATCCTGTCAACATCTCTGTTGCATCATGATCCAGCTGAATTATATCGCCCTTCTGCATAAGCCAGAGACGCTCCCCTGTTATCTCTGTGACACCAAGCTGTATTCTGAGTTCAATGGTTGAGTCGAGAATAACAGATTCCAGCATTTGCCGCCACGCAAGATCTGTCTGCTCAATTTCTGCCTGAAAACCAGAGGCAAGCTTTGATCTTAAGGGTTCTATCATGGAATAGGGAAGACAGACAATAAGATTTCCTGCAATCTGTTCAAGTTCAATCTCAAATCGTGTCACAATAACCAGATCTGTTGGAAGCACTATAGCTGCAAACTGTGGATTCATCTCAGATCTCACGAGGGCGGTTTTGATTACTTCAATGGGGCTCCAGGCTGTCTCAATATTTTTCAGACATGCCACAACCACCTTTTTTGTGGCAACCTCTTCAATTACTGTGAAATCCCGCCCCTCCACTCTTGCCCTGCCAGAACCTTCACCACCAAAAAAAGTATCTATGAGATTATAGACAAGCTGACTTTCAAGAATAACCAGTGCAAGACCCCGAAGAGGCTCCATTCTGAAAACATGCAGGCTTGTGGGGACTGGAAGACTTCTTACAAATTCAGAAAATTTCAATGTATCCAGAGGGTTGGCACTTACATCAACGTTGGTCTGAAGCAGAGTGGACATGCTGGCTCTAAGTTCTCTTGCAAGGCGCTCGTTAATAACATCAAATGTTGGCATCCTTGCCCGGACAACCTTATCCTGACTTGTAAAGTCATAGGCAACAACGCCATCTGGTGAGGGGGGGAGTTCAACATCCTTTTCAACCTCTACCTCACCGGAATCAAGACCTGCAAGCAGACTGTCAACTTCATCTTGGGATAGGATTTCACTCATTGGGCAAACTTACTGTAAGATAAAAGTTGTAAAATAAACATTTTGTACCATCCTCAAAGGCAACGCACCATTGAGTTCTTTAATCAGACGGTATTTGAAATTAAGCTTGCCTTCAGGAGAGCGCAAAACAAGCCATGTCATCTTCTGGGCCTCAGATTCCACTATCTTACGGGCCTGTTCACTATTTGATTCAAAAGAGTTTCTCATATCCGGCCCAATCAGTTCAATGGAAATTTTAAGTGTAAGAAAGTTAAGAGACTCACTCTCTTGCAGTCTGATCTTCTCAAAAGGTTCCAGATCCACAATATCTGGGAAGTCTGGCTCTGCTGGAGGAAGTTTATCTTTGCTATCCTTCTGAGATATCTCTTCAATTTCAGGTTGGGGTGATGTCTCTGCACCATGTTTCTTTAAAAAAAAGAACCAGCCTGCAAACGAGGCTCCGCCAATAATCAGGATCAGAATCAGGAATATAACTATAAACTTCAGGCTGAAGATCTTTTTAAAAAATGACCTTTTTGCAGGCTTTTCCTCTCCTGAAGCCTCTTTCTGAAGCTCTTTTCCAGGAGTTCCAGCCCTTGCCGGAGTTTTATCTTTTTTCCTGAATTTAAACAATCTTTTCCCCTTTTCTCTTATCTCTTCATACTGATTACTGTATTTAGCATATCATCAACTGTCGTAATTGTCTTTGAATTTGCCTGAAAGCCTCTTTGAGTTGTTATCATCTCTACAAACTCTTCCGAAATATCAACATTTGACATCTCAAGAGAGTTTGGTGAGATAGTCCCAAGACCGTTTTCACCTGCTATATTGGTAATAGCCTCACCACTCTCACTTGTCTGACGGAAAAGATTTCCGCCCACATTGTAAAGTCCATTATTGTTCAGAAATTTTGCAAGTCCAACACGAAACAGCGGTATTGTCTCGCCATTTGAATATACTCCGGTTATGGTACCGTCCGTTGATATGTCAACACTCTCTAGACTCCCTGATGAATAACCGTCAGCATCCTGATATACAGTTGTGGACGATTTTGCAAACTGGGTGGTTGACAAGGCGTCATTTACAAAAGATGCGTTAACATACTGTGACCCCATATCAAGCTTAATATCAGTTTCAGTGGTTCCAAACTCTCCTCCCAGAAAATCTGTTGTGAAACTGAAATATCCTGTCTCTTCAAGCTCTGTAGTAGTAACTTCTCTCCACGCATTTGTTCCGACTATATTAAATGTTATAGAGCTATCCTGTGCCAAGGAATCCTCAAAAGTAAAAACTATATCATCAGAATCATCATCACCACCTGATCCGTCCAGATCTATAACGGCTTTATCCTTATCTCCGCTAATAGTTGCTGAAGCATATTCTGCAGGAGCCGTCCCTCCAGACCAACCCCACGTACTTGTGGCATTATCCCACTCAATAACAATACCAGTTGAGTCCAGAGTCATAATATTAGGATTATTTATCTGAATAGTCGTATTTCCATCAGCTGTATCACCTGTGTATGTATCTCCCTCAAGCCCCTGAACATGTATATCCTCTTCGTCGTTAAGGTCAAATGTGATCTGGTTACCTGTAGCAGCAGGTTTATCCAGTTGAATTTTGAGATCAACCTCTCCATCTCCATCAAAGTCAACATTTATATTCTGATCATCGCTGCCTGCAAGTACAGTCATGGTAGCAACGTCATAATACGGAAGACCAGTAGAAGCGTCCAGCGGTTGGCCTGAATAGGTGATTGTCCAGCCGTTTGGATTGGTAGAATCATATTCAAGTTCAAAATCGTATCCATCTTGAGCCATGGTGTCACTGTTTATAATCTCAAAATGCACATCCTCGGTATCATTTTCTCCACCGTTTGTGTCAAGATTACCTATTCTTCCATCCAGTTCGTACATTGTAATATCAATGATATCACCGCTGCTGGGGCTGAATGTGATAGTCCCCTTTGCTAAGAGCCCCTCTGCAGATGTTCCCTGAACCAGCTCTCTTTGATCCTCTTCAGGATTTGTGGCAATAATGTATTCCCATTCAGTCTCAGATTTCTTGTCGTAATAGACAGTTACGTCATGTGTACTGCCCAGCGAATCATACACTGTAACAACTGTCTGATATTCATATTTCGAACTGTCTATATTGGTTGTCTCTGCCCCATCCCAGAAATTTGCCAGAACCTCAGCATTGCTTTCTGAAGTTGAATCAAGATTTGTTACCACAGTCATCTCAGTGCTTGCCGCAGGAGGCGATGTGAAAGTCTGCATAACAATATCTCCTATGGCCCCCACGTTTTCTCCTGTTTCGGCATCAAGTGCCCACCCCTGGACGATATAACCCTGAGAGTTTATAAACTGCCCAGATTCATCAAACTGAAAATTCCCAGCCCTTGTATAATATGTATTTCCACTATCTGTATCTGAAACAATGAAAAAACCATCTCCGCCTATAGCCAGATCAGTTGTATTGCTGGTTGTTTCAAGAGAGCCCTGATCAAACACTCTGGCAACTTCACCTATAGACATGCCTCTGCCCACCTGTCCTGTACCGGACTGAGTGGCAATTGTCTGACTCAGTGTATCTGCAAATGCAGAGGTACCTTTTTTATATCCAACGGTACTGGAGTTGGCAATATTATTACTTATAATCTGCATGTTATTGCCCATGTTTACCAACCCGCTGGTACCTGTGTATAATGAACTTGATAATGCCATGATAGACCCCCCTCTATTTTCAGACCATACGGCAACCTTTTCACAATCAGGCCGTAACAGATCGTAATTATCTAATATTACATATTCTCTTATAATGATTCAAACAAATATACTATTAATCAACAGCTGTAATGGAAGAGAGAGTGACAAGATCACCTCCATCACCTACAACCAGATATTTTGTCCCATTAATATATTTTATGCCATTAACTTCACCTGAACCTGACAGATCCGAGCTTGTGCCTGATGCTGTTTCCACAGAATAAGTATATACTCCGTCCGATACTGTCTCTCCGGAACTATCAGTACCATCCCACTGAATAGTATTCTCTCCGGCAACAGTATCGTCTGCAGCAATCTCGACAGTCTTGATAATATTGCCGCTTGAATCAAGAACTTTGAGAACTACATCTTCCTGCTCGTCGATTTGAAATTTTACACCGCTGCCTGAAACAACCCCATCTTCTACAGCAAGAAGAGAACTTGAATAAGATATGGTACGCCCCAGATAGTCGAGTGCTGTCAGTGAGGAGTCTGAATCCGATTCGCTACTGCCATAAACCTTAGAAACAGAATCTATACTCACCAGCACGCCATCAATGTCAAGATATGCCTTTCCACTCTGATAGGTCACACCATCTACTGTGCCAGTGACTGTGGTGGAAAGTTCTTCATAACCAGAACCACTATTGGCAAACACTTTATAAGAGTACGATCCATCTTCAACAGCATCACCGTTATTGTCGGTTCCATCCCAGCTGATACTATATTCCCCGGCAGCCAACTCTCCTGGAGATATGGTTCTTACAACATCTCCGTCAGAGTTAGATACATATATAGCAACATCAGCCTGCTCTGATAGAGTATAATATCCATCAGAAGCACTTCCAGAGCTTACCTCAATAGAATTTGCACTGCCTGTAACCTCCATACCGATAAAAGAGGATGCATCTATCTCTGAACTGTTTGTAAAAGCCTCTGACATTGAATCAATAGACTCGTTTAAATTAATCAACTGCTCTAAAGAGGAGAACTGTGCAAGTTGAGCTGAAAAATCAGTTCCTTCCATTGGATTCAGAGGATCCTGATTCTGAAGCTGAGCAACCAGCATGGTGAGGAATGCCTCCCTTCCCAGATAGTCGTCCTCTTCTTCTGTATCAGTAGTTTGGTAGGCACTGGCAAGCTTTGTAAGGCTGCTGCTACCTGTTGCGTCAATTGTCATCTCTAAAACCTCCCCTGGCCATATCAGGCCACCAAATGAAGCATATTATCTTCATTCTTGAAAAAATTTGGAACGACTGAACCTTCAAGCTCACCAGTGTACAGTGAACCACTATGAGCTGAACCACGATTTTTCCCTGAATCTGAGCTACTGTTTGAGTTCTGCCCTGAATCTGCCATGGACTGTTTGAAATCGCTGCTCATCTCCACATCAAAACTATCAAGATTAATGCCGCTGCTTGCAAGAGAGGCTTTAAGGTCATTGGCATGGTCTGCAAGAATATCCTTTGCAGCCAGATTTTCAGTCATGATTCTGACCTTAAGGGTATCACCTGCGCTCTCTATTGTCATAGATATCCGTCCAAGTTCAGCAGGTCTTAACTGAAGCTTTATCTCACTCTCTCCTCTGCTGAATGCCCTTGCGATACTCTTGCCAACCTGATTGGTCACATAGTATGGCAGTACCGATGAGGTTGATCTCTCTTTAGTCATGCCTGATGCATTATCTTTGGTATCACTGCCACCTGAAAAGCTGCCGCCTGACTGGTTGTAATCAAGAATATTGAGAGACTGCTTTTTTTCAACTCTTGAGAGTATTGATTCCAGGCCGTTCTCAGAACTGTTCACTCTTCCGTTCTGACCATTTGCCTTTGCTGAAGTCTGTGCCTCACTGCTACTGATTGAACTGATCAGCCCTGAGAGAAGATCTCCGTTTCCTGCTGCTATTCCTGAAGCTCTCCCCACCAGCGTCTCAGAGCCACTCTTACGATTTTGCTCTTCTTGAACCTGGGAGAGATTGATTATTTTCTTTTGAAGTGCCTCATCCAGAAGCTCAGAGGAGTTTTTTAATTTGGTTTTATTCAGGTTCTCCTGAGAAGAGAGGACATTCTGTAATATTTTATTGGAAGGAGTAGTGTTCTCTTCAACATCCTGCCCGCTGAGAAGATGCAACTTCTCCATCATGAGGGCTGAATCTGTGTTAAGTACAGCATTGTCAACATCTCCATTATCTGTATTAACTACCGACAAGTTCATCAACAGCTGATGGTTTACACTCTTTAAAGTGAGGTATTTCATCTCCGAGCCATCAGTCTGGCTCTCATCAGTTGATTTTACGGCAAGAGTATTATTAGCGTGAAGATCTCCCATCAACTTGCTGATTAATTTATCTGCTTTAGCATCGTCATCTGCAACCTGAGTCTCAAGAGAGGATATAAGTGCAGATGGGTCTTTGCTGCTTTTCTTTAAATCATTAACATTACTACCTGCAACCTGAGTCTCAAGAGAGGATATAAGTGCAGATGGGTCTTTGCTGCTTTTCTTTAAATCATTAACATTACTACCTGCAACCTGAGTTTCAAGAGAGGGTATAAGTGCAGATGGGTCTTTGCTGCTCTGTTTTAAACCATTAATAGAAATTTCTGACAGTGATGATTTCATTACCGAACTTTCATCATCTTCAAATGTACTAGTCTGCCGAAACTCCTCAAGTGCAGATATCAAATCGCCAAGATTCATGGCTCCATTGCCAGAACTCTTCTCTGTAGAGAGACCAAGCTGATTGAACAGCTCTTTAATAGAGTCAAGATCAGAAGAGTTCTGAAAAATTTTTCCTATGGAGAGAGAGTGCTCCTGAAGTTCTTGAAGATCAGTAATCAGGGTGTTGAGGCTGATCCCCTCCCCTTTCACCTCTGAATCTAAAATAACTGAATCAATGGCATCATCTGGAATTCCAAGGGATTTCATAATTGAGGTGAGAAAGGGAATTGCAGATATATCCATAAGCGATGAGTTATCTTGATCATTGAGTTCTGACTGCCCTTTATCTGTTATTGAAAATGAGTCCAGATCTGTTGAAAGCTCCTCATAACCAACTGTTAACAGGCTATTCATAAGGTCAGAGACCAGCACATTGCCATCTTCAGATTCAGATTTTACCTTTTTTATCAGGCTGGAGAGCTGTGACTGTGAAAAACCCGCCTTAACCAGCATGGCTTTAATTGCCTCCAAGCCATCGTCTCCCAGAGATATTTTGTTTAATTCAGTATAACCTGATGCCATGAGGTACTGTTTCAGCTTTGTTAAAAACTCAACCCCCTGTGCACTGTTCATCTCTTTGAGAAGCTGAGTGGAATTTATTGAAGTCAGCTCTCCTGTGGTCTCCAACGATGCCTCTTCATTATTATTAATGCCATTTCTTGCAAGAATCTGATGAAGCTTGTTCACGAAAAGGTTGGAAACAGCCTCATCTCCACTATCACTCTGGCCGGAAGAGTCAACCGATGCAGATTTGATCATTGTGTTCAAAGATAGTTGTGGAGTAACAAAATCGAAATCCATGGCATCACCTGTTGTAATGGTTATCATTTATGAATATACAAAGCAATAATTGTGCCGCACAAGTAAAGTATATTTTATATTATAAAATTAAATAGTTATACACTACTATAACCATAATGACTATCAAAGCAAATGATATTTTGTACGAAAATATTGCCTGCCATCCAAAGTTATGGGAAAATCCTGCTCCCTCCAACCATCTCCGCAAAAGTTTTTTTTCCGGAGAGCATCTCTTCTTGCCACCCATCTTTTCTGAGCAGAATGGCCACTCTTACCTGGCATCACCTCTTTTTCTGGGCAAGACGTTCACTTATTTTTGATGCCTGCTCCATCTGAACAGAGGCAAGAATTTTTGATGCAGGTCTAGGAGGCATACGGGCAAAAATCTCAGCTGCCAGCTCAACATCCATCTTATCAAAAATTGCAGCCGCATTTTTGGCTGGCATTTTTGCATAGAGCACTGCAAGATTTGCCATTTTAACCTCATATGCTGCATCTTTCTGTTTCTCTTTGTCCGATTTCACCTTCTGAATAGCTGCCAGATCACTCTGTATCTGTTTTTTCAGCTCCTCAAGCTTGGCAATATTTGAGTCAAGCTCCTCTTTAAAGGTCTCAAGCTCCTTTTTTTCCTGTTTAAGCTTGGCCTCCTCTTTTTCAAGTTTCTGCTTTCTCTCTTCAAGGCCAATAAGTACAAATTTTGCAGGATCAGGGCATTCTGGACACTTTGGGCACTCCGGACATGGAATCTCCCCTTCAGGTTTATCTTTTCCGTCGCCTTTCTCCTCACTTTCTTTTGCCTCACCATCTTTAGTATCCTTCTCAGATTCGGATTTACCTGCGACTTTAGCCTTATCCTCTGTCTTTGCTTTCTCTGAGGCAGAAGCCATAAAACTACCGTGAAATGGCCAAAATCCATACTGGTATACAGAGGCTAAAAGAAATAGTGACACCAATCCAACAAGGAGTTTATGATGCATTTTCAGAAACCTCTCTTGCCTTTTTAAGAGATGAGATGTCATCGGATCTCTTCTGCTCTTCAGCCTGAAACTCCTCCACATATTCACCTCTTTTTTTCTCTTTGAGCCGTTCAATAACTTTTCTCTCCACGCTTTTTTTGGTCAATGCCTGCTGTTTGACTGCCAGAACTCTCTGAAGCTGTTCATGCTCTTTTCGTTTCAAAACAATATCTTTTTCAATTGAATCCAGATACTCATTATACTTCCTGAAAAGCAGTGATGAGATGCCCTCAAGTGTCTTCTGCTCAACCATCTCTGCATGATCCAGATAGTGCTGTTCCATCTGTGCAATCTGCTCCTCTACAGCCTTAACACCCATATAAGATTCAACATATTCCTGTCTGGCAACATTTTCAAGATATTCCCTGTATTTAAGAACTGGCTGGAGCCTGAAATTGAACTTTTTCACCTTTGACTCCTCCTATCGCCTGCTTTTTGGTGGAGGTGGAGTGGTATCAGCTTTAAGCACACTGGTCAGTTCAGCAATTCCAGTGTTAAGATCAATTTTTCGGTTCATATCCTGCCTTAAGAAGCCGTCAATTGCTGGCATCAATTTTTTTGCCCGGTCAATTTTTGGATTTGAACCGTCAACGTAAGCACCTATTGAGATCATATCTTCAGCGCCTCTGTAAGTTGCCATTATATCAATTGCCTGCTGCCTGAGTTGCACATGGTTCGGCTTTGCAACATCACGAAATACTCTTGAAACACTGGCCAGGACATCAATGGCAGGATAGTGGCCCCTATTGGCAATTGACCTTGACAGAACAATATGGCCATCCACAATAGAACGCACAGTATCACCAACCGGATCGTTGAGATCATCCCCCTCAACAAGAACCGTATAGATCCCAGTAATGGAGCCCCCCCCCTCCACATACCCGACCCGTTCAAGCAACACCGGAATCTGAACAAAAAATGAGGGGGTATAGCCTCTTGAAGTTGGCGGCTCTCCGGCAGCAAGCCCGACATCCCGTGAAGACATGGCAAACCTTGTTATTGAATCTATAATCAGAAGCACATGTTTACCCTGATCTCTGAAATATTCAGCAATGGTGGTGGCAAGATATGCCCCCCTCATTCTCACCAGAGGAGGCGTATCAGAGGTTGCAGCCACAACAACAGAGCTCTTCATTCCTGAAGCTCCCAAAGTGTGATTCACAAAATCCTTAACCTCCCTTCCTCGCTCTCCGATTAACCCGATCACTGTAACATCAGCGCTTGTGTGTTTTGTCATCATCCCCATAAGCACACTCTTTCCCACACCAGAGCCTGCCATGATGGCCACACGCTGCCCCCTGCCAAGGGTAATCATCACATTAATGGCTGAAATTCCAACATCAAGAGGCTCATCAATGCTCTTGCGTTCCATTGGGTTCATTGGTTTCCCATACAGAGAGTATTTTGATGTAGGGTTAAATGACCCCTTCCCATCAATGGGATTGCCCATTCCATCCACCACCCTGCCAAGCAACCCGTCTCCAACATCTGCAAGGGGCAGATCTGCAAGTGGAATGATTCTGCTTCCAGGGCCTATTCCCCTCATCGCTCCATACGGCATTAACAGTACCTTATCTTCCCTGAAGCCTATCACCTCTGCACGGATCTCACCTCCATGTTCATTTATGATGGTGCAGAGCGAACCAATGCCAAGACCTAATCCATCCCCTTCAGCAATCAGTCCAATTACCTTCGTGACTCTCCCCTCAGGCTTCACTGTTATACAGCTATCCACTGCATTCAAATATTTGTCCCAGTTGATATCCATAAAATTCATAAAGGTTACCCCTAAGATAACCTTGCTCCCATAACAGCTGAAAAGATCTGATCAAGTCTTGACTGAATATCTGTCTCCACCTTGGCTTTTGAAGATTCAATTTTGCATCCACCCCTTGTCACAGAAGGGTTTGAAACTACAGCAACGCTTTTGAGACTCTTCACACGTTCAAAAAAATCATCTTTGACCATCTCAATGTACTCGTAATCATCAGGGCAGATATTGAGAGTTATCTCTTCTGGTTCAGGCATGGTTGCAAGTGCGTTGAGTATGGACTCCTTAACTATACCTTCGTCCAGTTCAACTCTTGCAAACACAACCTTCTCCGCAATCTTGCAGATCAGTGAGAGAATTCTGGATTCATGGTTTTTAACTGTATTGTGCCACGACTGCTCAACTTTGTGCAAGATATCTTCAATAGAGGAGATGATTTCAAGCGCCCTTGCATCGCTTACAACTCTGCCATCCTCCTCTCCCTGCAAAAAACCTGCATCATACCCCTCCTGCTCACCCTTCTCCTCTCCAGACCTGTACCCCTCTTCCATACCTCTTGTTAGACCCTCTTCCATGCCACGTGATAACCCCTCTTCATATCCGTTGGCTTTTCCCTGCTCAAATCCAGCTCTATAACCCTCTTCAAACGGCTGTTCCATCTTTGCAGAAGATATTGCAGCACTGGAAGCCCTGCTCTCTCCATCACGGGTGAGAGCAGGGCCACTATCAGCATCAAGACGTTTATCTTCCCAACGGTCAGTGGTATCATCCTGCTTATATTCTGTTAAATTTTCCTCAACAGAACCATTTCCGGAAATTTTTGAAGAGCCCCCTGCTTCAACTTCACCGCTTTTTCTGCTCATTCTCTCATCAAAGCGGGTAATACCTGTTTTAAAAGGACGGAACTCATCATCACCACCCTCTTGTCTGGATTTTGTAAGCTCCTGATCCTGCACATATATGCGTCTGAACTCATCAGACTCGCCTCTGCGCTCCTGTTCGTAAAGAATTTTGAAATTCTCAGAGTCGCCGATGATGTTATGACGCTTCTTGTATTTTTCACTGCCACACTGATCAAATCCAGCAATATGCCATGGGTGAAAGGAGTCATCATCCTGATCAGTCTCAGACAAGGTAACCCTCCTCTACCTGACTCTCTGATCTCATATCATACAAGTACATCATCTTTGCCCTTTCCACCCAGAGTTATGGTGCCATCAGCTTCAAGTTCCTTTGCCGCACGGACAATTGCCTGCTGAGCCTCTTCAACCTCAGCCAGACGGACAGGCCCCATTGAGTCCAGATCATCTTTGAGCATCTCTCCTGCACGCTGTGAGAGGTTGGAAAATATCTTCTTTTTCATCTCTTCCGTTGCAGTCTTCAGAGCATAGGTTAGCTGCTGCCCCTCAACCTTCTTCAAAATTTCCCTCATGGCCTTGTCATCGATAGCAACCATATCCTCAAACACAAACATCATCTTCCTGATATCCTCTGCCATCTCCTGACTCTCCTCTTCAACCTGCTCCATCACAATATCCTCAGTTGCTTTATCAACGCCATTGATAATATTGACAAGCACCTGAATACCGCCAACCTTGCCACCAGGTCCGACAGCCCCGCTAAGTTCTGTCTTCAATGCCTCATCCACATCCCGAACAACATCCTCAGATATCTGGCCAAGCTTTGCAATTCTGAGGGCGATGTCTCCTTTTTTATCATCTGGAACTGCCATCAGAATTTCAGAGGCAATCTCAGAGGGCATATGTGCAAGAATCATGGCAATGGTCTGTGGATGTTCACCCACAATATAACCAGAAAGGGTACCTATATTAACATCCTTACTCCATACAAACGGTTTGGCTCGTCTCTTTTTGGCAAGATCCTCAAGAATGACGTGTGCTCTGTCGCTTGGAAGACTTCTGGTAACAACCTGCCTGAGGAATGAGTCTCCTTCGATTAGCATTTTGAGATCCCCTTCAAATTTAACCACAAAATCCTTTGAGACCACCTCAAGCATCTCTGGTGTAATCTCGTCAATACGCGACATCTCCAGGGCAATGCTGCTCATCTGAGTCTCATTCATGGTTCTGAAAATCTTTGATGCGTAATCTTCACCCATGGCAATCAAAAAAACAGCAGATTTCTGTGCCCCGCTCATCTTTGCAGGATCAATTCTCTCCGCTTTGGCCACCAGCAATCCTCCTTTTTTAATTCAAACCTATCACGCTACAAACCAGATAACTTAGCCATATGGCTCACAAGAGCTGAACCTACACCATTTTTGCAGGAAAAGGTGGGCATCCTTCACGGAAGATATCCAACTATCTGAGATTATTAATCCCAATACACTTGCATTGAAGGATGCCAAAAGGTGCAACTTATCTGAGTTAATCTTTCTCTGTCTCTTTCTTCTCTTCTACTTCGGTGAGCCACCCCTTTATGATATTGGCAGAACGTTCAATATCAGATTTGGCAAGATAGAAAGCCTTTTCAGTAATTCTGATGCTGGAGAGATACACTTCCCTTTCAGCAGATGGAAGGGCGGCAATAAAGGCGTCTCTCTCATCAGGTGACATGGCATTGAGAATATCCTTCTGCTGCTGGGAATCCAGCTCGACAAATGATGGTTCTGGCTCTTCCTCTTCAGGAGGCTGCTCAAGCAGATCTTTTGGCTCAGGCTCAGGCAGAGCAGCCTGCTCAACACTGGTCTGGATATCTTTTGCTGTTTTTATAATAGGTCTTATGACAAAAAGGAACAGTAAAATAATAAGTAGCACGTTGGCAATGGTTCGGCCATACTCTTTCTGAACAAAACGCCACCCTTTGAGATCTGCTTCATCCTTTCCCATCTCATCAATAGATGCAAAGGGGAAGCTCTCCATGGAGACCTGATCTTCTCTCTCTTCATTATATCCTACAGCCTTACCCACAACATCTGTAAACTGCTTCATCTCCTCTTCTGATCTTGGAACATAGGTTCTGATACGGTTACCAGTTTCATCGGTTTTATACTCATATTTACCATCAATAACTGCCGCTACAGAGACTCTTTTTATGACAGCCATGGGCTTGACTGTCTCACTTACTTTCCTGCTCAGTTCATAGTTAACTGTGTTATCTCTCTTCTTCACCTGCTCCATTGTCTTTTGAGCATTGGGATCTTCGGTTGTAATCGGATTCACACTGGATGGGGTACCCTTGTCGGCAGAGCTTTTGGTTGCATCTTCGCTGAGTTCCTTTTTACTTCGCACAAACTCATTATTTCTCTCCAGAGGATCATATATCTCTTCATTAATGCTGCTGGTGGTAAAATCCATCTCAGATACAACACGGACAATGGCTTTATCCTTTCCTACGATCCTCTCCAGCATTGTCTCTATACGGTTGGCCAGATCGGTTTCGTAACGCTCCTTATATTGATACTGAGTCTCTGCAAGATCCTGCACCTTCTGCTGAGCCTTTTTCTCCTCCATTGTCTTGGCTTCAAACAGAATTCTGCCTGTAGTATCGACGATTGTAACAAGCTCAGGGGTGAGATCCTCAATGGCACTTGATACAAGATGTGCAATTGCTGAAACCTTTTCATCATCCAGATCAGCTTTGAGTTCCAGAAGGATAGAGGCAGAGGGTTTTTTCATCTCTTCCACAAACACAGAATCTTTGGGCAGAACAATCATTACCTTTGCATCCTTTACCTCTTCAAAGGCTCGGATAGTTCTTGCAAGTTCTCCTTGAATTGCACGAAGTTTATTGATCTTCTGAACAAACTCAGTGGTTCCGAAATCGGTCTTATCAAATATCTCATAGCCTACACCGGAGCCTTTGGGAATCCCCTCCTTTGCCAGAGATAGACGTACCTCATAGACCTGAGCTTCAGGTACAAGAATAGTAGTCCCTCCATTTTGAAGTTTGTAGGGCAGCTTATTCTCTTTGAGTTTTGAAACAATTGTGGATGCATCCTCTTCAGACAGCCCAGTATAGGCTGCCTTGAACTCGACCTTGTTGGCCCAGACAAACATGGTTATAAAACCTGAGACCATCGCAAGAATCACCACTCCCAGGGCAATTTTTTTATAAAGAGACATCTCTCTGTATATCTTGACAACCTGTTCAAAAAAAGGATTCATGACAATGTTTAGTCTCCATACTTACTGTTTTTTTTATGTAAAACGGTAGGGGCTTCCCCTCTTTGCCTGGCATTTTGCGAGGGCACCCGCAGGGGGGGCATCCCTACAGCTGTTTCACTCTTCGTTGTGCCTGTCGGGCATGGCCGTTATATTAAACCACTGTAAATGCCTGTATCATTCAATGATAGTTAAGGAGGGTCAAAAGATTACAACTGCATATTAATAATCTCTTTATAAGCCTCCATGGCCTTTGATTTCACCTGCATCAGAAGCCGTAGAGATGTGTCAGCCTTACCAATGGCCATCATCCCTTCATGAATTCCAACTTCATCCTTAATAACTCCCTGGGTTGCATCGTCAGCAAGGTTCTGCTTTGAATTGACATCTTTTACAGCAGCATTGAGCCTATCGGCAAAAGATGGATCACGCCTCTCCACCCGAAGCGGAAGTGGCTCTCTATTTAATGAAATCTTACCTGTTTGCAATATAGATGTCATGATGGTGCCCTCTGATATCAGATCTGTTTTTATTACTTAGACTCTCTCTGCCACGCCTGCTTCTTAAGATTTTCATACTTTAACTCTGTTTCAATCACTATTTGCCAATTTCAAGAGCCTTTAATATCATACTTTTGGTATTGGAGAGAGCAGTAACACTTGCCTCATAAGCTCTTTTTGCTACAACCATATCTGCAACTTCGGTCAGGTGATCCACATTGGGCATACGGACATATCCGGTATCTGGATCTGCATCTGGATGAGCAGGATTATAGACCAACCTGAAATCCTCCTGGGATTTGACTATTTCAGCCACATTAACTCCGGTGCCATTACTCTGCTTGAGAGGTTTGAAAAGCTCTATGGGTTTAATCTCAATTTTACCAACCTGATCCGCTTTGATTTTCTTTTCAAGTACCGTCTCAAACTCATCAATATCTTTTCCCTTGAATATCACCATCTGACGACGATAGGGGCCCCCCTCATCTGTACGTGTGGTCTCCACATTGGCAAGATTCTGGGCTATAAGGTTCATTTTAAGCCGGTGTGCGGCAAGACCTGTTGCACTGACTCTAGACGCATTTAAAAGATCCATAGCCATAGTTATCACCTTTTTTTTATGAATATTCTTATTACTGATATTCCTGGAGCCTTAAGCAATTTCTCTTGGGAATTCACCATTCTCTCCAAGAGAAAGATAGCACTCCTCTCACCTGCTTTAATCTGGAACAGAAACTATTTTCCACCCTCCTGGATGGAGTGTTTGAGAAGCGTCATTTTTCTTAACAGCATCTCTGTTGTACTACGGTACTTGATGTTATTTTCTACAATATTATTCATTTCAGTATCAATATCCACAGAATCAAGATGGTTAAGATCAACCGATTCACTGATATACTCTTTCATGGAAAATAGTTCAGGAGGAGTTGTTCCTGTAAAATGTCTGATATTTGTCATACTCATAACAGCCTCTGGTTCAGATCTCTCTTCCATCGCTTTTTCCAGAGTGCTCTTAAAATCAAGATCCACAGGTTTATAGCCTATGGTATCCATATTGGAGATATTACCGGTAATGAGGTTGTGCCGTCTTGCAGAGATATCAAGAGAGTTTGATAGCATTGTATATGTTCTGTCGTATATTCTTGATCCACCCATATCTACCTCTTTTAATGGACATCCTTAAACGATGTTAAATGTTAACAGATTATCTTTTTGGTAGCTGCTAAGCTGAAAGGCAACTTATATGCCATCAAACTAAATATTCACATTTTTTTCAAAGAGAGCTGGAGCTACGGGGTAGTGTTTCAATAAAAAGTTATTTGGCCTTGGTCATAAGATGGGCCACATTTGCAAGTGATCATCAGTAATCAAGTATCATATAATGCTGCGTTGGCCGAAGATATGATCAAGCCCAAAGTTATGTAAGGAGAGCGGATTTTTAAACAACAGGAGATGTATGGATAAGCTTGCAACAGCAGAGTTTTTTAAAAACCTTAAATAAGGCTTTTAAATGGGGGTTTGATTGAAATCTGTTTTAAACCAATTATAGAGCTTTTTTTCTTAGAGACTATCTCCTCTCCTTATATTCATTGAGTTTATTTCTGAGGGTTCGAACGCTGATACCAAGCAGCTTTGCCGCATGGGTACGGTTTCCTTCAGTGTGATCAAGCGTATGATAAATCATACGCTCCTCCATATCTCTCAAAGGAGCAGGCTCCATCAGATAGGCAGGTAGCTCCAGAGGTTTGCCAATATTACCATCTTGTAGATTTCCGTGTGGGCCATTCCAGTTGAGTGGATTCTCATCTGGCAGACTTTTTGGGGACTCCAGAGCCAGAGAGTTCTCACTGGTGTACTCAGTAAAATCTTCCACAAGCAGATCCTGCGGTTTAATCATATCATCTTCAGCAAGCAGAACAGCCCTGTGAATCATGTTCTGAAGCTCTCTGACATTGCCGGTAAATTTCTGTGATCTCAAGATCTCATAGGCCTCAGGTGTCATTCCTTTGACATCCCTTGCGTCAATAATACTGTATTTTTTTATGAAGTAGTCGCAAAGCAGCTTCAAATCACCTTTACGCTGCCGGAGTGGGGGAATGGTGAGAGGAATGGTATTGAGCCGGTGGTAGAGATCCTCTCGGAACTCACCATTACGGATAGCCTCCTTGATATCTCTATTTGTGGTGGCAATGATTCTTACATCTATATCAACCGGCTCTGTACCTCCCAACCGATCAACGGTCTTTTCCTGAACAACTCTGAGCAATTTTGCCTGAAGGTGATACTGCATCTCTGTGATCTCATCAAGAAAAAGTGTTCCATTATTGGCAAGTTCAAACTTACCCTCTTTCCTTGAGATAGCACCTGTGAAAGCACCTTTTTCATGGCCAAACAGTTCACTTTCAAGAAGAGTATCAGGCAGTGCCGCACAGTTAAGAGCCACAAAAGGCATGCTGTGGCGTCTGCTGTTAAGGTGGACAAATCGGGCAAAAAGCTCTTTGCCTGTACCACTCTCACCCATAAGCAGAACAGAGGCACTGCTATCTGCCACACGCTTTGCCAGATTCAAAACACGCTGCATCCCCTTGTCACAGGTGATAATCTCCACAGATCTCTGTTTAGTTGCAATGGTATTATTTTTTTCACGCTCTCGTTTTTTAGCAGAGAGCCTTTTGACACATAGTTCAATCTGCTCCATAGAGATCGGTTTGACAATAAAATCAAGAGCACCTTCCCTCATAAGTGCAACAGCCTCCTCAACAAGTGGCTGCTCGGAAATTACCATCATCTCGGTGAGAGGTCTGCTGTTTTTAACCCTTTTGAGCAGATCAAGAGCAGGCAAGCCGGGAGTATCAATGTCAGCTATCACAAGAAGGAACTCTTTGTCCATAACGACAGACACCGCATGAGAGCCCTCTTGTATGGTATCCACTTTATATCCGATACCTTCAAGGAGTCGGGTGATCTCCATCCGCTCCCTGAAATCATGCTCTATAATAAGAACCCTCTGCTCAACCATATAGTTTAAGAACCTTCAGTCCAGCCAAATCAGAAAAAATCTATGAACTTGAAACCTTTTCAGCCAGTGCAAGTGTTGTTAACCTCTCATTTGCAAGACGGGACCAGATGGAATCATCAGTACCAGCAACTTTTTGAAATGCCTCTTTTGCCTTTTCAAGAGCATTAGCTTTCTGGTATGCATCACCCAGCATGAAGATAATATCAACAGAGCTGTACCCAGCACCGTCAGAGATCTTCAACGCCATATTGAATGCCTCTGCCGCTCTTACAAATGATCTCTGCTCCAGATATGATTTGCCAAGGGATTTGTACGCACCTGAAATCTGTTCATAATTCTTTCCGGTTGCCGAGGCATATTCTGTTACAGCTTTCTCAAAAAGTTCTGAAACCCTGTTCCATTCATTCAGCCTCTGATAAACTTCAGCTTCACGGCTCAAGGCGTTTCCCCTCTCAATTCTATCTTTACTTGATTCATAGGCACTTCTAAAACTTTTTGACGCTTTGGTCAACTCTCCCTTATCAAAAAGGATAGCCCCCATACGAAGATAAGCCTCCACTTTATGAGGCACTGTATCTCCACGGTCAGTGTATGACTTTAAAACATTTAATGCATCATTTTTTCTTCCGGATTCATCCATGGCCACCCCAAGCCCGAATAGAAGTTCAGAGGGTCTTTCATTCTGTTTGTACTGCTTGTAAGACTCCATCAACTGGTTAAATGCCTGTTCATAAAGATGAGCATTCAGATAGGAGAGCCCTGTACTTAAGAAGATCTCTCTGCTCTCCAGCCTATCCAAGAGCACCTTTGCCCCTTCATAAGTTTTGAGCACCTCAGGGTACTGTCCATCTTTGAGTTTTTTTTTGAAAAGAGATTCATAGGCACTCTGCATAAGCTTCACAGCGTCATATCTCAATCCTGTTGGGTGGGTGGCAAGCAGATTTTCAATCTCCTCTATGCACTTTTCATATTCACCATCTTTATTGTACAGTTCTGCAAGACGCATCATTGCAACCCGCGAGAGTCTGTGATCTGCAAAATCTTTTTTCACCATATTGTAGATCTCCTCTATCTTGGTTTTTTCCGTAAGACATAGAGCAAGACCCATTGCACTGCCAAGAAAACCTTCAGTACCAGGAAATTTATCCATGACAAATTGATAGACAACCTTTGCCCTATCCAGATTCTTTTCATAAAAATAGGTATCACCTACCTTAGTCATTATCATATCCTTATCGCTGATATCAGCAAACAGGTTATAGACCCGTGTCAGATTTTCCCTGGCAGGGACACTTCTTTGGAGAGCATATTCAGCCTCACCAATACTTCTGAGTACTTCAGGTGAGTCATATACAATCTCTGGATTGCTCTCAACCAGAGAGGTCAAAATATCTCTTGACTCAATATAGTTGAGCTTCTTAAAAAGAGCCTTACCAAGCCCGACACCAGCATCAACAGCATAAACACTCTTTGAATAGTTATCAAAGAGATCCCTGTAACTCTCAATTGCCCGGTCATTATACTCTTTATCGTTATTTCCCTTGTCATCATAAATTTTTGCAAGGTGGTAAAGCACCTCTGGTATGCCGGAATAGGAGTTATACTCCTTCATTACAATGGTAAAATGTCCCTCAGCAGCAGCAGTGTTACCTAGTTGATAGTATATCAGACCTAAAGAGGTATGGGCAAAGGGGATAAGCTGCGAGGATGGCCAGTTAACAAGCAGGTTGTGAAAAAAAGATTCCGCCTTGAGCAGCTGTTGAAAATTAGTGCGATCAATGGATTGATAGAAGGCATAGGCTCTCAGAAAATCTGCCTTTTCAATGCACTCTGATCCACCTTTTTCAAGATAGCTGTTCAGAAGGTCAAAGGCATTTTTCCAACCTGACTGTTTCAAAAGCATATCGGCTTTTTTAAGATCATTATCACTGCAGCTGATTAAATCTGCTGCTGAAACCATATCTGTAATATCACCTGCAAGATCGGATAATCTCTTTTTCCTGGAGCCATAGATCTTTTTCTCTCCCTTATCAGTTTTAGCGGCTGCATTAGTCTGCGGAGTTGCTTCATTAGTGACTATTTGCTCTTTTGTCTTCTGTGCAGGGTGGGCTGAGTCTTTAGGGCTCTTATTATCTGATTGGGGTTTTGATGTTATATATGATTCTCTTTTTGACCTTGTGTGATCGGATCTCTTTTTAGCCTGAACTGACTTGGCAGGATCTCTTTTGATGGGTTTTGATGGTGATTTTTCATATCTGGTTCCATTAAAGTTTACCATAAGATTCAAACCGCTCTTATCCCAACTGTGAGATACAGATCTAAACGGGATCTTACCTGTCACAACAATTGCCAGCACATCTCCAGGAAGCTCCTCCACCTCAATTTTACGGATAATATCACTTTGCTTATGCCAGGTAGTCATCCCCTTTGCAGGACGGATATTTTTAAGGGCAATCAGCACCTCTTTGTCATCCACAATAATAACCTTACCTAGAATCCTCTTTGTCATCTTAAGGCTTATCTGGGATGGCTGATCTGCTGAGAAAATACCTCTGAGTTGTGCACCCTCTGCAAACACAGGCTGCACAACAAACAGCATCCAGAACAGCAAGCAGCATACCGATCCATGCAGTATATTGATCTTTTTTCTTATTGTCTCTCTGGAGGGAACTATCATCTCTGCCATTTCACACCTTTACAATCTAAATCAGATCACAAGTTAACCATTTGCCGAGTATAAGTAAGAATAAGGGGGCTCTTCAACTGTTACAGACTCTTGGCACATGATTTTTTAAATATGCAATATATGTGCCTCCAAAAAACAGTCGATATCCATCTCACAAAATAATACATTTTATTAGTGCTTAATAGCGGTGTTATGAAGAATCAATCAAGATCTGAAAAGGAAAAGAACAGAGGGGATAGTAAAGGGAAAAATCTGGAGAGGCAGACTACAAAAATGGAAACTCCTGTTCCTGCTCAATATTCATCTTTTTAATTTTCTCCACAAGTGTAGTCCTGTTCATTTTTAAAAGATCTGCTGCCCTTGCCTTTACCCAGTGAGTCTGTTCAAGGGCATAAAGTATAAGACTCTTCTGATACTCTTCCACTGCATCATTAAATCCGATACCTTGCTGGAACACACCAGCTACAGATGTTGCATCAACTGTTGATGGCTTGCTTGCGATATACTCTGGAAGGTCAGATACAGTGACAACATCGGTCTCCACCATCACAGATAGCCTCTCAACAAGATTTTCAAGCTCACGAATATTGCCAGGCCAAGTATAGTCACCAAGTATATTTATTGTCTCACCTAAAAATTTTTTTTTGCTATATCCATAGACTCTCTGGCTGATCTTTTCCTGAAAATGGTCAATCAGAATTGAAAGATCCTCAATACGTTCTCTCAGTGGCGGCACTTTAAGAGGAATAACGTTGAGCCTGTAAAAGAGATCTTCACGAAAAGTGCCCTGAACAATAGAAGCAGCAAGATCCTTATTGGTTGCAGATAAAATTCTGATATCAATATCGGTTGTTGTAACGCCCCCCACCCGCTCAATCTTACGTTCCTGTAAGGCTCTGAGAAGCTTGACCTGAAGGTCTGGACTCATATCGCCAATTTCATCAAGAAAGACGGTACCCTTATCTGCAAGTTCGAATCTTCCAACTCTTGCCCTATGGGCCCCGGTAAAGGCACCCTTCTCATGCCCGAAGAGTTCACTCTCCAGAAGCTCTCCAGGAATGGCACCACAATTGATGACAATCATAGGTTCCAAGCATCTGTAACTATTATTATGTATTGCCCTTGCGACCAGCTCTTTTCCTGTTCCACTCTCACCTGTAATAAGAACAGATGCATCAGAAGCTGAAACCTTTCTGATGGTATTGAGCACCTGCTTTATAGCCTCACTTGTCCCAGCAATCTCTTTACAGCAGAATGTTCTTGTAGATGATTTCATGTCCATAGTTTGTGGGGAACACCTGTTTTATTTTAATATTTTTTTTAATTTGTCTGAAATTGCTTCAGCAGTAAAAGGTTTAACAACATAATTGGATACACCTGCCTGCACCGCTTCAATAACATTCTGTTTTTGTGCCTCTGCTGTTACCATGAGAAAAGGGATCTTTGCATATTTCTTACTTGCTCTAACCGATTTCAAAAGCTCAAGGCCAGTCATTTTAGGCATGTTCCAGTCAGAAATAACAAGATCAATATCATTTTTTTCAAGCGCATCAAGTGCGGTTGTTCCGTCGTCAGCCTCCAGAAGATTTTTAAATCCAAGTTGCTTTAAAATATTTTTTAAGATCCTGCGCATGGTTGCGAAATCGTCAACAATCAAGACTTTGATGGATGTATTCATTGCTTAAAACCTCCTTATCTCTAATCAGGAAAATATCTATCTTTCAAAACAGACCTCTATTGTAAAGTCACCATCATCAGTAAAAAATGGAATAGCAATTCTCGGGCCGTTCGTATAATGGGCTATTGTGTGGGATCTTCCCATGATAACAGAAGGAATTGCCGCTTTGAAGATCCTTCCCACCTCTTCAAGCTCTTTTCTGGCCTGCCCCGACACCATGTTTGTCAGTTCTCCCACAGCATCTGCAATATCCTCGTTCAAACACTCCATATTCTCTCCAAGCATGTTAGAGACTATGGTCAAAATACATTTTTCCTGGAAAGTGATTGATATAGTTCCATTGGAAACCCCGGTCAGTCCAATGACTCCAGTAACATCTCCCTTTGCCACATTATCTTTTTTCAGATAGGGCTTGCCAGGTCTAACTTTAATAAAAGCCATTGTCTCAAGAACATTCAATGTGGCATTAATAAAGGGATTTATTAACTTAACATCCATTGTTCAGCACCCCAAATCGTTTTAAATGTGCAAGTTTCGACCTTCTCACAACTTATACCGGATTTTAATAAAAAGACCCCCCAAAATATCAATCTCCGTTAACACTGTTGTACTGTACAATATTTTTTAAATGGGTATAAGTCTCAAGATCCATTGTATCAAATACTATCCCTATTCCAATCTCCTCAACTCTTGTAACCCTGGCATGGATCAACAACTCCAGATCATCAATACCACCGGAAAGTATAATTTTCACCTGGCACTCCATACCAACAGAGACCTTTGTCCTGGTTTTCACAAAAAGACCTTTGACACTTAAGTTCATTGAGCTGCCTGTAACATCTACCTGATTATCACTATATATCAAAATAATTTTAGTTGAGAATGGCACTCTTTGATAGTGTCTCCGTCCTGGATTGTTAATTGCGGTCATGAAACCAACCTTTTTCTAAAAAGTTTTTACCAGTGTATGTAAGGGGCAGATTTTATAACCCGACATATTATAAACTCAAGATTCTAGATTGTGCTAAACAGGTTTGAAATATTAATGAATCTGTCCTTATAACAGCCATGCCCTGACAGGCACAACAAAGCATGAAAGTTGTAGAGACGCAAGATCTTGCGTCTCTACGGGGCACCCACCAGCTTGTCTCCCTAGACTTTCATATAACCTACATGGCAGATTATTCTGCCACAACCAAGCATGAAAGTCCTCATGATTACAGCTATTTGAAAAGACTTTCATATAAAAACAGATAGAATAATACTTAACCATTTACAGGTTTGACTATAGTTTTCCAGAAAGGTATTTTGGTTTAACACTCCCTTTACTCATGAGGTTATTCAGCGATTCTGCCAATTTTAATCATCTGGGAAACTATATGTGCCGAAGATTCTTCAGGAATCATGTGGCCATACATCATCAACAACAGTCAGAAATGCTTCAACGACTTGAGGATCAAACTGTGTACCTGAACCCCCTTTTATAATAGCAACAACTTTATCTTTCTCCATCTTTTTCCGGTAGGCACGATCAGAGGACATTGCATCAAATGCATCAGCTACAGAAAGTATCCTTGAAAGCTTTGGAATAGAATCTCCTTTTAGACCATCTGGATAGCCTTTACCATCAAAGTACTCATGGTGATGTCTGATGATATCTTGCTCCCTGTCCCACAAACCGAGCTTACCCACAATATCTGCACCAATAGCAGGATGCTCTTTGATCTTTTCAAACTCATCATCTGTGAGTCTGCCTGGTTTCAGAAGAATATCGTCTCTAATACCTATTTTCCCTATATCATGAAGCTGTCCTGCAAAACTTAAAACATCCAGCTCCTCTTCAGAACAGCCCATGGTTTTACCCACAACGTATGATACTTCAGCCACACGGGTTGAATGTCTTCTTGTATAGGAGTCTCTTGCCTCAAGCGCAGCAACAAAGGCATAGAGAGTAGAGAAGAGGTTGTCATAAATATTTTCATACAGCGCAATATTCTCAATGGCTGAAGCAGCTTTCTGGGTGATGAAGTTCATATAGTAAATGTCTTTATCTGTAAAACAGTGGTCACGATATACAATAGAGGCGGTCACAACACCAAATGCTTTTTCCCTGATTTTGACAGGCACTACCATAAAGGAGTGTATATGATGGGATAAACCAACAGCGCCACAATTTTTTGAAATCAGACACGGCTTGTCATCTGCAATAACATCCATAAAAAATTTACTAAGTGCAACCGGGATCTCTTCAGAGAGAGACTCCTTAAAACTGGTACTGGCTATTGGAACAAAGGATGATTGATGCTCGGCATTGATATAAAAGTCAACCTTATCAGCTTTTACCACCTCCAGACCAAGAGCGACAACCTTGTTAAAGATCCCATACGTTGAGTCAGAAATGGAAAAGTCTTCCATTATGCGGTTCAGTATATTAAGTTCATCGACACGGGCAAGCAGCTCATCATTGAGAGCCTTTAAACGTTCTTTGCGTTCAATCTCCTCTCGGAGAATGAGGTTTTCAACAAACAGACCCCGCTCCCGCATGATACGTCTAAGACTCAACTCCATATGTTCCAGATTGACAGGCTTAACAAGATAATCAACAACGCCATTTTTCAGGGTACGTATTGTATTTTCCAAAGATGGATATCCTGTCATTACAATGACAGGCAGGGTATTGTCTATTTGTCTTATCCGCTCTGCCAGCTCAAGGCCATCCATTTCCGGCATATTTATATCTGTAAAACAGCACCCTATTTTTACAGATTTGATTATCTGAACCGCTTCAATCCCGTTGCTGGCAGTATAGACTTCATAACCTCTGCGCTCAAAGTACTCCTCTGTAATCTCAAGAATACCCTCTTCATCATCTACTATCAGAATAGTGTTTCTACTGTTGTCTGTCATGCCTCACTCTTCTTAAGAACCATTCCCAAAAAAACATACCCAAGGCAATGATAGACATCTGCCAAAATCATGAATGCCACAGGAACCTGTAATCATCTTCTCAAAAGATGACTCTAAACGGTAATAAATATATATTTTAAGTGTATATCATTATACCAAACCTTTTCTTTTTTCAATGGTAAATAATTAAAACCAGCAATTTATAGATAGCTCCAGCAATTCTCAATCTAAAAAACATATAGCAATGGCATATTTTTTGATATATTAAAAAAGCATCTCTCAATCAGGTTGTGCAATCCCCAAAATATGGATGGGCACTATTGTGAAAATCATATAGCTATATTTAATACGCCATATAAGCCCGATAGGGTGCTTGAAAAAATATTAAAGCATACAAAAACACCTTTTAACCTGCAAGGGCAATTTAGAATTTTAATCGAATAAAAGCCAATTAAAAAGAATTATATTCTTGACAATCAAAATAAATACAAATAATATCCTTAAAAATCATATACTCATGCTCTAGTCCAATAGAGCAAAACAAAACAATATTGTTAAATATCCGTGTTTGATTAAACAACTTACATATGGGCAGGGCCAACGTATGGACGATACTGATTTCAAGATATTAAAGATACTACAGGAAAAAGCCAGAATCCCAAATGTAGAAGTTGCCCGCACTATTGGTATGGCTCCATCGGCAGTGCTTGAAAGGATCAAGAAGCTTGAATCAAGAGGAATTATATCAGGCTATGAAGTGAGACTCAATCCAGAGTGCTTTAACCAGACAATGATCGCATTCATACAGATAAAGCTCACTTCATCTACTCAGACGCAACAGACGGCAGAGCTGTTGTGCCAAAATGAGGAGATTCAGGAAGTACACTATATTTCAGGCGAGGATTGTCTTTTAGCAAAAGTGAGAATCAGCAACCACTATGAACTTCAAAGGATTATAATTGAAAAAATAGGACTGATCCAAGGAGTTCACTCCACCAGAAGTTTTATTGCCCTCTCAACATACAAGGAGAGCGCAAAATTCCCGCTTCCTGAAACATTTCAGCAATAGTACAGAATATAACGGCCATGCCTTGACTGGCATAGCGAAGAATGGAATAAAAAGTGATAAAACAAGAATAAGAAACAATAAGTTCAATATTCAGAATAGACGGAGATAAAAGATATGCCAATGCCAACCGGATTTCAGAAGAGATTATCACAGGTGGTTGAAAAAGCTGTAAAACACTTCGGAACCCCTTTTCATATATATGATGAAACAGGTATTATAGAAACTTCTCAACAACTTAAAAGAGCATTCTCAGGCAGGGATGGATTCAGAGAGTTCTTTGCTGTAAAGGCCCTTCCCAACCCGGCCATTATGAAGATCATGAAGGATCAGGGATTTGGGTTTGATTGCAGCTCATCACCTGAAATTCTGCTTGCCCGCACCATTGGCAGCAGAGCTGAAGATATCATGTTCACCTCCAACAACACCAGCATGGAACAGTTTGAGACAGCAACTTCTGACGGTGGTTCTATTCTGAATCTGGATGATCTCTCATTGATCTCCAAAGTCCCGGTTATGCCTGATCTCATCTGCTTCAGATACAATCCAGGCCCAAGACGAAGAGGGAACAAAATCATTGGAAATCCGGTGGAGTCAAAATATGGGGTGAACCACGAAAAGATCACAGATGCATACAGTGAAGCTATAAAACGGGGTGCAAAACGGTTTGGGATGCACACCATGCTCGCTTCCAATGAGCTTAACTATGAGTATATGGTTGAGACCACTCAGATGCTCCTATCCATGCTGGAAAAGGTTTCTAATGCCTTGGATATTGAATTTGAATTTATCAATATTGGCGGAGGACTTGGAATTCCATACAGACCTGAACAAAATACCATTAATATTGATGCGCTTGGTAGCGAGACAACAGAACTTCTTGAGCAGTTCCAACAGAGAAATGGCTGGTCGCCAAAGCTCTTTATGGAGAGTGGCCGCTACATGACAGGCCCACATGGAGCATTGGTTACAACGGTAATAAATCATAAGGATATCTATAGAAAATATGTTGGGATTGATGCCTCCATGTCGGCTCTTATGCGCCCTGGAATGTATGAAGCGTATCACCATATTCATATTCACGGCAAAGAGGAGTATCCAGAACATGAAATCGTTGACGTTGTTGGCTCTCTGTGCGAGAATATTGACAAATTTGCAGTACAGCGCACCCTGCCCGTAACAGCAGAGGGGGATATTCTTGTGATCCATGATACTGGTGCTCACGGCCATGCTATGGGGTTCAATTACAATGCAAATCTTCGTCCAAAAGAGCTTCTTTTACGGATAGATGGTACTGTTGAGCTGATTCGAAGGGAAGAGACCGTAAAAGACTATTTTGCCACCCTTAACTTTGAAAAGGACATTTTGTCTTAATAATTCCGGGTCAACCTGCTCCAGAGGCTAAAGCCTTGATCATCTGAGTTGCAATGTCTCCCCCTGTGTGAGGATAGTTGTCAACTATGAGTCATACAAAATAGAGAGTTAATACTTAAATTGTAAGGAAAAAATCATGATAAAAATAGGTTCGATCACCTGCCCGCTGGATTCGGCAGAGATGGTTGCTCAATGCTACTCATCACTTCATTTACCAGAAGGCAATGTAAGACTTATAGATACATATATATTAACCGAGGGGGTTACCCAGGGAGAGAAGGAGTATCGGGCTTTTTCTGTCTTTGAGTATGACGATTCCGATGAAATCATTGTTCAGAGCTATCTGGAACAGAGATTTGCCTCTTTTTCAAAAATACCTGGGGTTACATACAAGATAGAGGATTGGGTTAGGATTGAAGATGCACTGAAGATGCTTGCTGACGGAAAATTTGATACCAATTTCGGGCTTGATCATAAGATGGGCCACATTTGCAATGATCATCAGTAACCACGTATCATATAATGCTGCGCTGGCCGAAGATATGATCAAAAGAAGCTCTCAATTTCATTTCAGACACCAGTTTTTAACCAGAAAATCTTTTTAGAGACGTGCATACAATTTGTCTCTAAAAAGATTGTACAGATCAGCTATCTCTGCCTGTAAATAGATGACAGAACACTTCCTTGTTTAATCCTGCCAATTACTCTCCTTCAGTCAATAATTTCCGGTTAAATCTTTGGATATTTAAAACATCCATCCAATAATTTTACAAAAATATTCTCTCAAACATACCAAAGCAACCTAAATCAATATCTCATGCTCCATTTCCGCTCCTATGATCTCCATGGCGGATTGACCTGACCTAACCAATATAAAACCATTTAATTACAGATAGTTAAAAATAATCCCTTAACAAAAACAATCTCTTATGTAAATTCTATTTAGGCATCCATAAAAGATTATTCAGCACTTAAAAAATCTATATAGATAAGAGTGTTATCTATTTTATTTAAAAAAGGTCTTGACAAATAATATTCATCCTGTCTATACAGAGTCACGCACAATGAATGCATTCAATGAATTAAACTCAATGAATAGAATCAAACTAACACAATCTGGCACCCTTAACATATCAACCCAGAAGTAGTTGACAACCTTTTTTGCAGAAAATTTATGCAAATGGGGCTACCGCAAAAATTGGGATACTGCTCCAAAAAGTCTCAACTGGCAAATGAAGGGCTCCAACAATCTGATAAGTTGATTCTATACATTCAAAAACTTTTGAAGTCATGACTAATTTGGCGATAAACCACTCCAAAAAAGAAACTTCTGGTCTCTGCACAATAGAGATAATAGGGAGATCAGAGATCAAAATCTAAAAAAGGGAAATAAAATGGAAAGATGGAAGAGCGTTAAACATGTTCCGGCTCCTGCACTGATTCCTGAATATGGGCCACTATCTGGAATGCGGGTCTTGATGACTGGAAGTATCGTAGCTGCACCCTTTGCATCCAGTATCCTTGCAGAGTACGGTGCTGAAGTGATTCATGTTGAAAGACCAGGTTTAGGTGATCCCTACCGTGCTCAGGCACCTGTGATAACGCATGGAGATGGAGATAAACTGTTCAAATTGAGCAACCCAGAGACTCCTGTGGAAGAGAAAGTCAGCACAGGATGGATACAGGAAGGTCGCAACAAACTCAGCCTGACACTTGAAGTAAATATGAAAATCCCTGAAGCCAGGGATATATTTCTCTCCCTCATCAAAAATTGTGATGTCTGGATGGAAAACATGGTCTGGATGGAAAAACTGGGAATTACCGATCAGCTGATGTTTGAAGTCAATCCTAAACTGGTCATCGCCCATGTCAGCGGTTTTGGAAGACCACAGTTTGGTGGCGTACCTGAAGAGTGCGATCGTCCATCCTATGATCCTATTGGTCAGGCTGAAGGGGGTTGGATGTATATCAATGGTTTTCCAGATCCCATGCCTCCTGGTTATGGGGCTTCATTCATAAATGATTATCTTAGCGCCATGTTCTGTGTAAGCGGAGTTCTGATGGCCTACCACAACGCACAGAAAACAGGGAAAGGTCAGGTGGTTGACGTAGCACAGATAGAGTGTATGAGTAAATGCCTCAACGATACTTTTGTCAATTACTTTACTCTCGGAACTGTAAAGGGGCGAGTAGGTAATAAGATCCCAATCTTTCAACCAGGTAACCTGTTCAAGACCAAAGATGGCTATCTCTATCTTGGCGCTTATGGTCCATATGTTTATGGACGGGCATTAAATGCCATGGGAATTGACGTTAAAAAATACCCTCACGAAAAAGCAGGAGGCTCAAAAGAGGCTATCAATTCTGAACTTGGCCAGGAGCTTTCCAAAGTTATAGAAGAGTGGATGGCTTCGCGGACCTCTGAAGAGGGGATGGCAGAGTTGAAAAAAAAGAAGGTACCTTGCGCTATCCCCAGATCAGCCGCAGACCTTGCTGCCAGTGAACATTACAAAAGCCGTGGTAACTGGGTCGAATATGAAGATCAGACTCTCGGGAAAACGGTGAAAGGATTTGGTTTTGCACCTAAAATGAGCCTTACAAAACCACAGGTATGGCGTGGTGCTCCATCGCTTGGGCAGGATACCGAGGCCATTCTGAGCACAATTGCAGGTTACAGCAAGGATGAAATCGCCGCTTTTAAAGGTTTAGGTATTATTGATCCTGCGACGTTAAATTAAGTGATTTTGGCAATAAGCCTCCATAGCATTTATTAAAAAATAAAAAAATATACAACACACGTAGCTGTGCTGCTACAGGTGCGTGTTCAGGAGATAGTATATGGATAGAACATTGACGATTGGTGTGGTAGGAGCTGGCAACATGGGCTCTGGAATTGCCCAGAAGCTGGCGCAGGAAGGTTTGAATGTCACCATGGTTGACATGAAAGAGGAGTTTGTAAAGCGTGGTATGGAGAACATCCGCAACACACTTGAAAATGGACTCAGCCGTGGAATTTTGAAAAAGTGGCAGGTTGATGGTACATTGACAAGAATTACTGCCACTGTGGATCTTAACATGCTTGCCGATGCAGATCTTGTAATTGAGGTGATTTTTGAAGATGAGACTGTCAAAAAAGAGCTTTTTGCCAGATTGGACAGTATCTGCAATGCACGTACAATATTTGCAACCAACACCTCAAGTTTTTATGTCGGAGAGCTTGCAAAGGCGACATCAAGAGCTGATCGCTTTATCGGTATGCACTACTTCTACCACCCTGCAAAAAATCGTCTTCTTGAGATCATTCCCAGTGAGGCAACCAGTGAAGAGACCATAAGCAGAACTTCAGAGGTTGCACGCCTCCACGGGAAGACATCCATAGTTGTAAAGGACTCTCCCGGGTTTGCCGTCAACAGATTTTTTGTGCCGCTCCTTACTGAGTCTGTCAAGATCCTGGAGGAGAAGATCGCAAATATTCCCACGATTGAAGCTGCCGCAAAAGAGGCTTTCCAGATTGGTATGGGGCCATTTGAGCTGATGAATGTCACTGGTATCCCCATTGCTGTACACGCATCCACAACCTTTGGGCGGGAGCTGGGAGCCTTTTATGACACACCGCAACTGCTGAAGAGTCAGAGTGACAAAGGGGATTTGTGGGAGCTTGCAGGTGACGTTGTTGCAGATCAATTTGAGATCATAAAACAGAGGCTTTATGGTGGTTGTCTTGGAGCTGCCGCTGCACTTGTCAGTGAGGGAGTTGCCTCAATCGAAGACACTGATCGCGGTGCCAAAGTTGGATTACGCTGGCAGCGCGGGCCATTTGAGATCATGAACCGTATTGGTATCAACAAAAGCCATGAGGTTATCAAATCTGTCTCTGATAGGTACAGCGATTTTAAAATGCCTGAAATAATCATACGCCAGAAAGAGTTGGGCAAACCGTTTGCATTCAACTATGTCGATCTGGCAGTGAAGGGAGAGATTGCCTTTATAACCATTAATCGTCCAGAGGCAATGAATGCACTGAATGAGGTGACAGTTGAACAGCTGGAACAGGCATTCACCAGCGCTCAAAATAATTCTGCTGCAAAGGCGATCGTCTTTCAGGGGGCGGGAAAGGCATTTGTGGCAGGGGCTGACATCAAATTTTTTCTGGACAATATAAAAAACAACCAGATTAACAGAAATATCTCTTTTACAAAAAAAGGACACGATCTCTTTCTCAGGATTGAGCACTCAGCAAAACCAACTGTTGCTGTGCTGGATGGATTATCTCTGGGTGGTGGCAGCGAGCTTGCCCTCTCCTGCCAGGCCATTGTAGCTACACCAGCCGGTTCAATGGGGTTTCCAGAGACTGCCATTGGCATCTATCCAGGACTCGGAGGCATGCTCAGACTTGCCCGCCATGTCGGACCTGAGCTGGCAAAGTACTATGTCTTTACCGGAAAGCCAATTACTGCAAGTGATGCATCTGCTCTTGGCATTATCACCAGACTTACAGAACCTCAGAAGTTGAATCAGGCGATAGAGGAGCTATGCGGTTGTGATAAGATTGATAAATATCGCCATAGAGAAATCCCTGAGCCATATCTTCAATTCTCCAATATCTGTTCAGGAGAAAACCTCAAGGCGATCCTGTCAGGAGGCAAGCTGAATGGAGTTCCAGAGGATCTGGCAGCAGCCACATCCAAGAGCATATCACGCAAAGCACCTCTGGCATTAAAGAGAGTAAATGAGTTGATTGATGCCCAACAGGGGAAGAGTATGGAGGATTGCATTGCTCTTGAGTTGGAGAGCCTCAACTACATCTTCTCAACCGAGGATGCTCTGACAGGACTATCTTCTCTTGGTGGAAAGCCACCTCAGTTCGTTGGCAGATAATTTTGCAATCCCTATGATGACTAATTACGATAATTTAAAATAGAACCGTTCATTATAAATTGGCACGGCCAGAGCTGGACATTGGCTTTTTGGCCATCATCAATCATTAAAACATTATAATTACAGCTAGTTAAAAAACTTTCATACAAGATAATTCATTCCGTTTTGCTCTAAACAATTTTTAAGGAGATTTTACAAAGATGTTTGAGAAAGCCTATATCCCTTACGGAGGATATTTCAGCAGCCCTTTTTGCAAATGGCAGGGAAGCTTTGCAAATATAAACTCTATTGAACTTGGTGCCAGAACTGTCAAACGCTGGCTGGAAGCTAAAAAGTGGGAGACATCAGTTTTTGACTACACCTATCTTGGTATCACCATCGGACAGCATCGTGTTTTTTACGGCAGTACCTGGGCCAACGCAATGATCGGGGCACAGAACACCCCGGGCGTTACGTTGATGCAAGCATGTTCAACCTCTACAACCTGCATCTACAATGCAGCCATGGCAGTTGAACAGGGAGTGGTTACATCCCCTATGTGCCTGATGGTGGATCGGACATCAAACGGCCCGCACACCATATGGCCAAATCCTAACGGCCCGGGGGGGGAAGTGATCTCCGAAAACTGGAATATGGATAACATGGCTGCCGACCCCTCAACAGGAAAGGGGATGATTATTACTGCTGAAAATGTGGCAAAAGAGGCAGGTCTTACCCGTGAAGAGGCAGATGATCTGGCACTGCGACGTTACGAACAGTATCAGGATGCATTAAAGGACGACCGGGCTTTTCAGAAGCGATATATGTTTCCTGTTGAGGTAGCTGTCAATCGTAAGAAAAACATTCTGGTGGAAGCTGACGAGGGGATCACCCCATCTACCCGGGAAGGGCTCTCAAAGCTCAGACCGGTAGTGCAGGATGGAATCCACACCTTCGGTGCTCAGACTCACCCGGCAGACGGAAATGCAGCAATAGTTGTGACAACAAGAGAGCGTGCCCGCGAACTGAGCACCTCACCAGAGAGAGAGATCAAGGTACTCTCCTACGGTTTTCACAGAACCAGGCCAGCTCATATGCCAGCGGCTCCTGTGCCTGCCTCTGAAATGGCACTTGCATCTGCTGGTATCAGTATAAAGGATGTCGCCGTGATCAAAACCCACAACCCCTTTGCAGCCAATGATCTTTTTATGGCAAAGGAGTTTGGAATTGATGCTCACAGCTTTAACAACTATGGAAGCTCCATGGTCTTTGGACATCCTCAGGCCCCTACCATTGGTCGGCTGCTCATTGAAGGTATTGAGGAGACAGTTCTCCTTGGAGGGGGATATCTGTTGGTGGCAGGATGCGCTGCCGGTGACACAGGTGCGGCGTTGCTTCTTAAAATCAGTTAGAACCATCTTACCCTGCGTGTAGGAGATCTCTCCGATACGCAGGGGATAAAAAAAGAGAGCCCATGATTACAGCATGTTAAAATAACTTTCACATAAAAACAACAAGGGGAAGAGGCATGTTTTCGTTGACAAAGGAGCAGTTGGATATTCAGAAATCGGCCAGAGAGTTTGCAGAAGGTGAATTCAGGGATGTTGCAAGAGAGATGGATGAGAAGGCCTGTTTTGATGACAGTTTGTGGAAAAAAGCAGCAGAACTTGGATTCCTGGCTGTATTTATTGGCGAAAAATATGAGGGGCTGGGTTTAGGCTATTTTGAACAGTGTCTTATTCAGGAGGAGTTCGCACGGGTTGACCTTGGGATTACCCATGCCATTGAATGCTGTTTTTTCGGTTCTCAGGTAATTGACCTTTTTGGAACTGAAGAGCAAAAACAGAGATATCTCCCCCCAATCTGCCTTGGCAAGATGAAAATGGGTGTGGCGATAACAGAACCTGATGCTGGCAGTGATGTGGCAGCCTTAAGCACAGAGGCTGTAAAAGATGGTGATGACTATATCATAAATGGTGGAAAAGTTTTTATAACCAACTGCACCTCAGCTGATTTTCTCATTGTGCTGTGCATAACAGATCCAGACAATCCAAATGTTTATAAGAGATTCAGCACATTTATTGTAGAGACAAACCGTTCAGGATACACCTCTGCACCTTATCATGGAAAGCTATCCCTCAGAGCCTCTGAAACAGGTGATGCAAACTTCAACAATGTACGGGTGCCCAAAGAGAATATTATTGGTCAGGAGGGGAGAGGTTTTTACAATATCATGGAGCTTTTCAACCGCTCCCGTGTTCAAGTGGCAGCACTGGGTGTAGGAACTGCCCAGGGTGCTCTGGATAAAACCCTTGACCATGTAAGAAAACGGATACAATTTGGAAAACCACTTGCAGCCTTGCAGATGGTACAGGGCAAAATAGCTGAAATGGTTACAAAAACAGAGGCGGCAAGATCACTTTACTACCGGGCAGCCAGCAAACTGGACACTGGTAGTGCAGATCCGGGACTGAGTTCCATGGCAAAATGGTACTGTGCTGAAGTGGCTGTTCAGGTAGCTGATGAAGCCATACAGCTTCATGGTGGTTACGGCATTCTTGAAGAGTACGGTGTGGCTCACTACTGGCGAAATGCAAAGGTACTGGAGATATTTGAAGGGAGCAAAGAGGTGGAAAAAATTGTCATCGCAAAAAAATTGCTGGGTAAGTTTTAAATTTACAGTTTCTGACATCAACGCCCCCCTGTTAGTTAAGTGAAGATAACCAGATTCTATATTTTAAAATCATCTGTTTTTTTAATCAGGTATCTCATAGAGATCCATATCTTTTCTATAAGAAAGTTTCGGCAAAGACTTGTTTTAAGAGAGACTTTCATCTCTTCGATTGCGGCGGTGATCCGCCATGTAGGTTTCTATGAAAAATTATCTGTAAATCAATAATTTTCCTGAGTAGGCAGTCAGATCTGCGAATTATGAAATCGCACAGAGAGAGGGCGAGATGTTTTTATCAGATAAAAAAATTTTTCTCTAATCACGAGGTTTAAAAAAATGTCAGAACAAAAACAGTTTTACGGATGGAAATTGGTTGGTGTCGTATGGGTAATCTATTTTCTCAATATGGGTTTTGGTCTCTATGGGGGGAGCGTCATAAATGCTGCCATGCTTAAGGAGATTCCCATGGAACGGGCGATTTTCGGTCTAGCATACACCCTTTTGAACTTTTTCATAGGTTTTCCATCTCTTCTTCAAGCGGCCTGTGTAAGAAAATGGGGAATAAAGGGAACCTTTATCATCGGCTCCATTCTGATCCTTTCTGGCAGTATCTGGATGGGATTTTTCGCAACTGAGCCCTGGCATTATCTGCTTGGTTTTGGAACGCTGATATCAACAGGTATTGGTTTTGGATCGATAATCTGTCTATCAACAACTATCACAAGGTGGTTTGTCCGTTTCCGTGGCAGAGCCATGGCAATTGCCTACACAGCGTCAGGTTTTGCAGGTTTTATCGCTGCACCTCTTATGAACAGAGTAATAGGAGCTGCTAACGGGAACTGGAGAGTGGGATGGATGATAGTCGGCAGTGTTGCTGTTGTCTCCGCAATTGTAGCGTTCCTATTTGTCAAAGAACACCCTGAAGATCTTGGGCAGACTCCAGATGGAGGAGAACCTCCTGCAGGAGATCATCTCTCAACTAATGCATTTGCAACAAACGAGGAGTGGACAACCGGAGAGGCCTTTCGGACAGCATCATTCTGGATGGTATTTATCGGTTCGTGTTCATGCCAATACCCTTTCTGGTTTTTTACAGCACACTGGATCATGCACCTTAAGGGGCTTGGCATAACTCCTGAGATCTACTCTTTTGCAATGGGACTCTTCACTATGGGCAGCATCTTCGGCCGTTTGATCGGTGGCTGGCTGATGGACAAAATCAGTGCCCGTTATGCTTTTATTCTAGGTCTCTGCTGCTATTTTATCGGATCTCTGCTTGCAATACAGCTCACTAAAGATACACCCATTATGATAGTGTACACTGCCGGTATTTTGTATGGTGGTGCTTTTGGTTGGTCATGGGTCTGCCTGAATACAACTACAGGCAATTTTTTTGGAGTGAAATCTTTCCCCAAATTAAACGGCACCATTCTGATGATTTCAGCAGTTCTATGCTCACCAGCTGCAATTATCGGAGGCAAGCTGTTTGATCTGTACAACAGCTATACTCCTGCATTCATGCTCAACATTGCAGTTACCTCTATCGGAGTCATAGCCCTGATCTTTGCTAAAATGCCACAAAAAGACAGCTCTGCACAGGTATTAAAATTTTCCGAAAATTAAAATTGTGTTTTCCCCAATTTCTATAGAACGGCCATGCCCTGACAGGCACAACGAAGAATGAAAGTTGTAGAGACGCAAGATCTTGCGTCTCTACGGGGTACCCACCAGTTTGTATCCCTAGACTGGGGTGTCCAAAAAACCCGCTTTTCAGTCAAAAATCAGGATGTAGAACTCTCTTCCCCCGTCTCTGATTTCAAAATACCTTTCCCCATTTAAAAAAACAGTTGACAACAATACTGGGATACCGTACACACTAAATAGTTCTCAAAAAATGAGGCATCTCTCATTTCCCCGACTTGGCACTTTACAACTCTGAAAGTAGAAGAATCTATGAAAAGAATAATTTCATTCTGCATCATCGCATTTTTTTGCATGAATTTTCTCTGCTCTGCCGAAGAGATCAACATGATCTATTTCAGTACTCCAGCACACATTACCCTTAATAAAGAGACAGGAAAAATGGCAGGCGCTCTATATGAATTGTTGGATAACTATATAGCTCCTGAAATGGGGGTAACTTTTAAGTGGAACATTTCTCAGGCAACAGTCCCAAGAATCATAGCTTCGTTGGAAGAAAATCAAATCGATGCGTGTCCATTGCTTGTTTACTCTTCAGATAGGGCAAAAAAGATACTATTTACTGAAAAACCATTTTTTATCAGCCAGCCTGCAATACTGGTTCTCATGGAGAATAATTTGAAAGAGGTTTCAAAAATTGAAGATATTCTCAATATGAAAATAGGATACTCTCAAAAAACATTTATCACGCCATTTATGCAGGATAAAAGAGTTGATTTTGATATGTATCAATCGCCTAATTTTATGGAACTAAACTGCAAAAAACTTCTTAATAAAAGGGTTCAGGCTGTGTACGCTCCAGATAAGGCAGGTTTATTGTATGAGGTAAGAAAACTGGCTTTGGAAAATCAAATGAAATGTCTGGATCTTCCAGAAAATAAAGTCCCATTTTATGTAGTGTTTGCAAAATCTTCAAAATCTGAGGGTTGGGTAAAGAGATACAATACAGCCTTTAATAATCTGAATGGTCAAGAGTTATATATTGAACTTCTTGCAAAGCATTTAGATGTCAACAAGTTATAAGCTACCGTGGTGGTCAAAGTTTCAATTCTCACCCTTTTCTAGTTCTCATTGGAGGCGACAACTAGGTGAATGTCAGTTCCAGAGAGGCCATGTATCAGACAGGCCTATCTCTGTCTGTGTATATCAGGTTAACTACAGATATTCCCAGATACCCGCGCTTGTTCAAGCCAGTTAAACATTTTCAATTTATAGCTTAAATTAAGAGTTATATATGCTATAGTAATAAAGATGTAAGCAGCTTTACTGCAATTACTGTTGGATAGAAATTGCTGAAAGATACACTATAACGCATATAAACATAAAAAGTGAAGAGAGTAAGCTGGCAATATGGAAAAATTAACAAAACGAAAAATTCAGGCTATTGAAACTAAAAATAAAATCTACGAGACAAGTATTGAAATGATGAAGAGTGAAGGGTTTGATAACATTACAATGGCTAAAATAAGCAAGAAGGCAGGAGTGTCAATTGGATCTTTTTATCACTATTTCAAATCAAAAAATGAGATACTGTTAGAACTCTTCAGGCGTGGAGACCAATATTTTGAGGAGATTGTCTCTAAGAATATAACTGGAGAAAATAGTTTTGAACTTATTATCGCTTACTTTGAAGAGTTCTCAAAATTTTACCTCCTAAATGGTGTGGATACCATCAAGGCGCTCTATAACACACAGCATAAGAAGTTTATTGATCAGAACAGATTCATTGTTGCAATGCTGCGAGATATTATCTCTGATGGAATTGAGAAAAAAGAGATAAAATCAGAGATGAGCGCCGAAGAGATAACTGACATGCTATTTATTTTTGCGCGAGGAGTTGTATATAACTGGTGTCTCCATGACGGTAACTATTCAATGAGCGATCTGATGAAGCGCTATATGAGCCAGATCATACGCCCCCTGTTTGATCAGGACAAGCTGACTTATTAGAGTTCCATTGAGTCATGGCTGAATCCCGATTTAGCAGTAACAGAAATTGGTCAACCCATTTAAGTTGTTTAGAAGAAGAGTGAAATTAATCAGTTATGAAAGTTGGGGAACAGTGACCAGAAAATAGAGGATCAAGGTGCTCCCCTCAATAGCTTTCAGAAATATCAGGCTCTATATCGCCCCTGATGAACTTAACGCAAAAAGGACCATCTTCTGCATCATTCGCTCCTGAACAGTCTCAGGCTCAGCCAGCTTCATCCTCTCAAGATATGGCACTGCTTTTTCTGGTATCCCACCAAGACTTCTGCTGATAAGGCCCTGCATAATGGCAAATTTATTCTGGGCTGCCAGCGCCTTAAATCCCTTAAGAGCCTTCCCAAGGGTAATCTCCTCTCTTGTCAGAGCTGTTCCAAATGGAAATGCCGAGAAGAAGCCCTGCATACGGTAAGGGCTCAGTTTTGACTCCAGCCTATCTGGCAGGTTATCCCTGAACTGTTGCGGAATCTGCCAGCCAGCATCTATTTTACCTGCTTTTTTTGCCTTATCAAGCAGCTCACCCTGGAATCGGGAGTCTGCAATACAGATAAGCCGTTTCATAACCTCACTGTCTGTTCTCCCCAGTAGATCGGCAATACCGTACTCAGTAACGACCATATCTCTCAGATGTCTTGGGATTGTTGTATGACCATACTGCCACACAATATTGGAAACTGCCCTCTGCCCTTCACCTCTGCAACTTCTTATCATGGTGATTGCCCGGCCATCTTCCAGTTCATGGGCCATTGATACAAAATTATATTGCCCACCAGGTCCACTTATGATTCTGTTATCTTCCAAGCCATCTGCGACAACAGCACCGCTGAGAGTTGCCATAAGCCCGGCATTAATAAACCTTCCATGCTTTCGCTGAAGCCTCTTAAGCTCTTCATTACCATAAAGATGGTTGACATAATCAACACTTCGCATGTCAATCAGCTTCAGTCGCTCTTCGTCCATCTGACGCAGCTCCTCATAAAACCGGTGTGGTCCTATGAAAAAACTTGCATACATGGCAATTCCGTTTTTAAGGCGATCTCCAAGGCATGAGGCGACAACTGCCTCAAAATTTTCACTGACAGACATATCAAGTGGGTAAGATCTGCTTCCCAGAGAGGCACAGCCATTGTCATAGGTAAGTTCATGTTTGAAAATACCGAACTTTCTGAAGAACTCAAACTCACTTTTCTTGATCCTGGTATGAACCAGTTTTCTTCTGACTATCTCACTGAATATCTCTTTAACCTGACTGTCATTGAACTCATTATCATTGATTACACTCTGCAACCTGACATCTTCATACACCCTTCTCTTTATGATATCAGCCTTAAAGAGCTCTATGAGACTGTCAACAAGCATTTCAGAAGAGCCTAAGAGCCCCTTGTCAAAGGGGGCAGTACCACCAACAGAGTTGATCAGATCCTGAAATTTTGTATAAATACCTGAACTGTCAAGAAATTCAGTATATATGGCATTATGTTTATGACGCATCTCAATACCGGCAACAATGGCATCTCCAAGAGACCCTATACCCACCTGAATGGTACCGTCATCTTTCACAAGAGTGCTGGCATGCATTCCAATCATCCAGTCAACTGAGTTTACCGGCTCCTTGGGTGCCCCAAAAAGCTTGAAATGATAAGCCGGGTTGTCAACCACCATATCGTAAAAATCTGGCTTTATCACAGCATCACCATACATGAATGGCATGTCGCTGTGCACCTGGGCAATCATTGCCACTTTTTTCCCTTTAGCTCTGGCCTCCCTTAGGACACGCCCTCCATCAAGATGTGTATCTGGATTTGAACCCATACTGAAGAGAACTTCACCATCAATCTCTTTTCTTGCTACAAGCTGGGCAATTACATTGCAATCATTTATAAGGGCATCCCGTACAGCATGTGTATAGTTGGAACCAAGATAGTGTTGTGAAGCATGAGCATTGCCCATCCACCCGGCAGCTTTATTAAAAAATTCCATAAGGATAAAATTAGGTGGAGTATCTTTTTTTCGCATGTCAAGAACGTATTCCAGATCTGGAAAATCTTCCCAGATACGTTCAACTAAAGGCTTCATGAATCGCTTTTCAAGTTCGCTTGACCATGTTGGCTTCTCTAAGGAGACCGCTGTAATCAAAGTAAAATGTAAGGTCTGATCAAGTTTAGTTCTCCTGTACAATGCATTAATAATATGATTGGGCTTTGCAAGGGCCAGAGGAGCGGCAAGTATAATTTTTTTCCCAACTTTTGCAATAAGATCATCAACACACTTTTCAACATCAGAATAATATTGAGGCACTTTATTTTCCAACACTGTTCCGAGCCACCTTTCTTAATAAAATTAAAATTGACAAGTGAATTAAATCATTCAAAGACTCTAATTAACTCAGTTAAGGTATTTACTGGCAACACCTTTTGAGGGTGATTTTTTAAAAAAGAAATCTCTCCTGTTCAGCCTGGCATAAGCCAGTCCAATATCACCCCTCCATAAAAAGCTTGAGAGATTCAATAACTTCAGGGTCTTCCTTCTCCATGACAGAGACAATACCTTTATACATTCTTTTTTTATGTTCTCCGAAGATACCCCGCCTCTTCTGGAATGTCCTGGCAAATGCCATAACATCATCATCAAGTTCAGCAAGATCTGCACTTGCCTTTTCAATAATGTGGTGACGCTCCAGCTCCTCTGCTCCGACACGCCTTCCAGTAAGTTTGAGTTCATTGAACTTATATTCAGGAATGGCTTTGCGGACAAATGCAATCATGCCAGGCAGAAACGGGATGTTGATATCCACTTCAGGAAAACAGAAAAATCCTCTGTCTCTCTTCATAAATCTGAAGTCGCAGGCACAGGCTATCATGGCACCGTTTCCAAACGCATGGCCATTGATAGCGGCAATTACCGGAATTGGTATGGTGAGGGCTCTTTTGAAGACAGAGTTCATACCATACATGAACGCTTTAATGCTTTCAAAATCCTGTTGAGTGAGTTTTTCTAACATCCATTCAAGGTCAACGCCCTGCGAAAAATTCTTCTCATCTGAGGAGGTGAGCACTAACGAAGAGATCGACTCATCTGCCACTATCTCATCAAATATGCCATTCATGGTCTGAGCAAAGTTGAGATTCTGACGGTTTGCCCCATTACACATAGTAACGACTGCTACTGTTCCATCTTTTTTCCATTCAATCACAGCCAAGAGAAACTCCTTTTCAATTTATTTGATTTTATAAAACTAAAAAAGTTCTGCTAAAATTGATCTCATAAAACACTCACGGCAGATTGATCAGCAATAATCAGAAGATCAAAGAGCCATCATTACAAGGTGTTAGAATATTTTTCTATCAAATGTAAAAATCAGGGTCTAAATATTCATTACTATCTATTCAGGTTTAAATATACGCTCTATTTACACTATTCATGTTAGAAACTTGAGTTTATTGATAAAGCCATGCTTCACTACTACATACCAGATTTTTAATCAAGAAGGTTTCGTTCATTTTTTCCAACTATATGCCCCCTTTAATTAAAGAGCATCTGGTGAGTAATCAAAATATGATTGACATATTTTCTCTTTTCTGTTTATCTCAAAAATCAGTATTATATTTTGATACAGATTTATTTCTTAAAATAGAAATTGGCATTTTTAAATTAAGCTAGAGACAGTTGACCCTTTTGGGAGAGAGAATCGACTGAAAAGCGGTGCAATATTCTTATAAAATACTAAATACGTTTCAAAATCACACAAATAATTCACAAAGTATTTCTTTTAATGATAATAGACAGGAAAACGCCATGATAATTGGACTTGATGTTGGCGGAACCCACACTGACGCCGTTCTGTTAAGCGAAAACGGACTTGAAAGAGAGATAAAAGTCCCAACCGATACCTCAAACCTTTTCAACACTGTTCTTTCTGGATTTGACCTGCTGCTTGAGGGCATTGACTCATCTGAAATAAAAAGGGTGGTGATAAGCACTACACTGACTACCAACAGCGTGGTACAGAAGCGGCTCAATCCTGTAGGGATAATTGTCTCATCAGGACCTGGCATTGACCCGAATATGTTTCGAAGAGGCAGACATTTTTATCCGGTATCTGGTTCAATAGATCATCGTGGTAGAGAAAGAGAGGCCATTAACCGTAACGAAATAGAACAGATCTCAGAGAAAATGAGAGATGATGGGATTGAATATATCGGTGTCATTGGCAAATTCTCACCTCGGAACCCTGCCCATGAAATTGAGATAAGTGAGATACTGAAAAAAAATTTTCAGACCATTTTTCTTGGACACCGTGTATCAGGCAACCTTAATTTTCCGAGAAGGATTGCAACAGTTCACCTGAATGCCGCAGTTTACAGTATGCACAAAGATTTTTTCAATGCTGTCAACGATACCCTTAAACAGAAGGGGTTGAAAGCTCCAATTCAGATATTGAAGGCAGATGGCGGCACCATGAATCTATCCACATCAATGGAGTTTCCGGGTCAGACCATCCTCTCCGGGCCTGCGGCAAGTGTTATGGGTGCTATTCATTACGCTCCAGCAGACAGAGATACGCTGGTTCTGGATATCGGCGGAACAACTACAGATATTGCCATTCTTGTTAAAAAAGCTCCGCTTCTGGAACCAGTGGGGATCGGACGGGGAAAATACAGAAGTCTGATCAGGGCACTTCAGACAACCTCCAGAGGGATAGGGGGCGACAGTGAGGTGACTGTCATAAATAAGAGCCCCGAGTCAATAGCATCTGTGAATGAAGATGATGATGATATCATAAGTGAAAACTACTCTGGTGACAACAGAGAGTGTTGTCACAGTATGGAAGAGGATCTCCAGCAGACAGCCATGGGTCTTAAAATAGGGCCGCAGAGAAGAGGTCAGGCCATGGCATTTGGTGGCCCTGTCCCCACCCCCACGGATGCCATGATCTGGCTCGGTATAATGGATGGTGGAGATAGGACTCTTTCTGAAAAGGGGATCTCTCTGATTGCCGATGCCCTTCAACTATCCATAAGAGAAACGGCTGAAAAGATATTTCACCAGACCTGTACAACTATCGTCAATCTTGCAAAACAGATGGTTGAGCAGATAAACAGCAAACCTGTCTATACTGTCCATGAATTTCTTGAGGGGTACCAGATCAACCCGCAGCAGATTCTGCTACTTGGAGGGCCAGCACCCTATTTTGCAACTACAATTGAACAGATATCTGGTATTAAAACAACCACTGTCCCCCACAGCTCTGTTGCCAATGCCATTGGTGCAGCCCTTGCAAGAACAACCTGTGAAGTCTCACTGATTGTGGACACTGAGAGGGGAGTTGCCACAGCACCTGAAGAGGACTTCACAGCGTCCGTCTCCACTGCATATATAAAAGAGGATGCCATCAAAACAGCGCTTGCACTTTTAGAAAAAAAAGCGGTCAGCTCAGGTGCGGATCTGAGAAATTTTGAAGCAGAAGTGACTGAGTTTCAATCATTTAATATAGTGCGTCAGTTTGGCCTGCGAGGGAAAATATTCAGAATCAAGATGCAGGTAAAACCTGGACTTATCAAAGGGTTCTCCCATGGATTCTGAATAACTGCAATGCTATGTCTGGCGCACAACGAAGATTGAAAGTTGTAGAGACGCAAGATCTTGCGTCTCTACGGAGTACCAATCAGATTGTATCCCTAGACTTTCATATAAAAACAGATCTTAAGTATAGTTGACATAAAAAATTCGTAATCAAGAGGTTATGATGCTCAAATCAGGTAAAAAAACAGGTCTTGTATTCTTTCCGGCATTTGACTGGGCAATTGATCCCACCCATCCAGAGAGGGAGGAGAGGCTTTTGTATACTCAGGATCAGGTTACAGAAGAGGGTATTTTTGATATCAGCGGAATTGAAGAGTATAAACCTGACCTTGTCACAGCAGATGAGATCAGACGCACCCATTTTTGCGTCCCTGACGAAGCAGCCATCACCACAGAGTCCCATCTGATAAGCGCTGGTGGTGCAACTGTCATTGGCAGGGCGGTCATGGAGAAGAAAATTGATAACGGCTTTGCACTGGTGAGGCCTCCAGGACACCATGCCATGCGTGTAAGCCATGGTGGAAGGGGATTCTGTCATATCAACATGGAGTCCATAATGGTTGAGATGATACGCCACGATTACGGGGTAAAGAGAGTTGCCATTGTGGATACTGACTGTCACCATGGAGATGGTACCAACGATATCTACTGGCATGATCCAGATACGCTTTTCATCTCCTTGCATCAGGATGGCAGAACCCTCTATCCTGGATCAGGATTTACAGGAGAGCTTGGAGGTCCCAATGCAAAAGGTACCAATCTGAACATTCCTCTGCCCCCTACCACATCCACGGAGGGGTATCTCTACATGATACGGAACACTGTACTGCCGGCACTTGCCGAGTTCAAACCTGAAATCGTTGTCAATTCAGCAGGTCAGGACAACCACTACACAGACCCTCTGACAAACATGAAATTCTCCGCTCAGGGATATGCAGAGCTTACAACCCTTCTCAAGCCTGACATTGCAGTACTTGAAGGTGGATATTCCATTGAAGGCGCCCTGCCCTATGTAAACCTTGGGATTATTCTTGCCCTTGCAGGTATGGACTATTCTCGGGTGATTGAGCCGGATTATGATGAGGAACGGTTAAAACAGTCCTCACATGTCACTGAAAGCATCAAAAAAACTTCAGATGTTATCAACGAATATTGGCACAGACGTCATGAGATGAGAGAGAAGGCTGGAATACATGGTGATATCCAGGAACGTCACCGTGAGATATTCTATGATACAGATAATATCTTTGAACGGCAGAAGGAGAGAATAAGAATATGCCGAGATTGTGCAGGGGCCCTTGAGATCGACTCAAAAGCATCTCCTGGACTGCACATTCTTGCTATCCATATTCCAATGAGTGCCTGCCAGGCATGTAAAGAGACAGGCTATGAGATGTTTGACAGAGCACCCAAGAAAAAATATGATAAAATTTTTCTTCAGGACAGGCCAAGAGACTCATATATCGTAAAGTAAAATAGGGCAATGTAAAAAACAGCTTAAAAAAAGAGGTAAGGCAGACAGAGATTGAAGCATATTGAGAAACGGGCAGAGATGATCCGTGCAATAAGAAATTTTTTCAGCATCAGAGGTTATATTGAAGTTGAAACCCCGCTCAGGATTCCAGCACCAATACCTGAGGAGCATATAGAACCATTTGAGTCAGAGGGGTGGTATCTGCAATCATCCCCTGAGATCTGCATGAAAAGGCTTGCTGCTCAAGGTTACGGCAAGATATTCCAGATATGCAAATGTTTCAGAAAGGATGAGAGGGGAGATCGTCACCTTACAGAACTGACCATGCTTGAATGGTACAAAGAGGGGTACTCATACATGGAGCTTATGGATGAGTGCAAGGAGATGATCAGGTATGTTGCCAGTGAGTTGACCTCCACAGCAGAGAGACCATCGTCAGCAGAGGCAGATGGGGAATTATACATTGAGTATGGCAACAGGAGAATATCCATTAATTGCCCCTGGCAGCAGATTACGGTGAGTGAAGCATTTGATAAGTATGGCAGCGTGACCATGGAAGAGGCAGAGGCAGATGGCAGCTTTGACGAAATAATATCCTTTGAGATAGAGCCACACCTTGGCATTGAGGTTCCAACATTCATATACGATTATCCGGCCTCATGCGCTGCACTGGCAAAACTTAAACCAGACAACAGAGACCTTGCAGAGAGATTTGAACTGTACATTGCAGGCATTGAACTTGCAAACGGCTTTTCTGAACTTACAGATCCTGTTGAGCAGAGAGAGCGACTTGCAAAAGTGCTGGGAAAACGGAAATTATCAGAAGAGCGTCAACCAGCTTCTGTTAAACCAGGAGAGATGGATATGCCTGAAAAGTTCATTAACGATCTCTCAAAGATGCCAGCGACCGCAGGGATAGCCCTTGGAATCGACAGACTCGCCATGCTCTTTACCAATGCATCAACCATTGATGAGGTTGTCTGCTTTACTCCTGAGGAGCTTTAGCTTAAGGCTCTCTCTCTTCTGAGCCAGGCTCTTATCAACTGCCTTATCGCCAGATGCAACTCTATCGATCCACTCAATGGCCTTTGCAGGCTGGCACTCCTGATAAGAGTCAATAAGACGCATGGCAATTTTTCTGTCAAACCTATCCTGAAGAACCTCTTCATAGTGTGCCACAGCCTTTGAAGGGATCTCAAGGGTGAGATAGAGGTCTGCCATCAATGAGGACTCCTCTCTTGTAAGAGGCTCTAAAAAGCTGTAGATGACCATGGCTTCAAGCCCCTGTTTCAGCTCATTCCGGTTGAGATGAATATGGGCAAGAGCCTTCCACCATCTTGACTCCAGAGGTTCTGATATGGTCAACTCTTCTACATATGAGAGCGCCTCTTTCTGCATGTTGAGGTTCAGATAGTGATAGAGCAGAAGATCCTGCCACTCTCTTCTCTTTGCTCCCCTCTCTTTTCCGGCAAGTTTTTTCATATAGGGCAGAGCTGCCTTATACTCATTAAGTGCTGCAAGAGTTCTGACATAAGCTGACATCCATTCAGTGGTAATATTATCAGGGTGGTTACAGAGAAGTTGGCTGAAAACCTCCTTTGCCCTCTTAAGACTCTTTTTATCTTTGCATTGAGAATAGCATACAGCCCCGTAATAAAGATGAGAGGCTTTATGCCCCTTCTCTCCACCTGCCGCATACCCCTTAACAAAGGCATCTGCCGCCCTCTCCATCTCACCAAGACGGTATCTGCACCCTGCAAGGTTGAGCCACATCTCAGCTGAATTCTCTCCTCTATCGACCGCCTGCTGATAGTATAGAGCGGCTTTTTTTACATCATCTCCACCAGGCAGAGCATCTCTCTTCTCAGTTGCACCAGCTGAAGCATCTGAAACTCCAACCAGGTAGAGAGACGAGTTGTCAGATACTATCACAGATCCCGAAGTAATGGATTGAATAACAATCAGAGCAGCTTGAGCTATAAACAGGCTCATAGTGATGCCAGCAATCTTTTTCATAGTATCTTATCTCTCCACTCTTTTTCTCTACGTTTGACCTTTTGACTCTATTCAAGCTCAAAGCGGACAGTGGTCTCAACAAGGGTATTGACCTTCTTACCCCGTACTGTTCCTGGTTTGAACTTCCACTGCCTCACACACTTTACCACGTTATCTTCAAACATCCCCTGCGGAGAGGATTCAACCACCTCTACAGCGTTGACAAACCCGGATCTGTCCACCTGAAATTTCACCTTGACCCACCCCTCAATCCCACGACGTTTGGCCCTTATCGGATAAAGTGGTGATGCTTTCACAACAGCTGTAATAGGCGAGTCCAGCTCTCCTGTTCCATAAACATCTTTCACGGGTGCAACATCCACTGTAGTGGCAGAGGCATCAGAGAGGGTAGAGTCATCAGGAGTGCTCTCCATATCCGGGGCATCAATATTCATACTGAAGTGCTCCAGAGGTGGCATGACAAGTGATGTGGAGATCTCTGGCAGCGCAGGATTGAGTTCAAAGGGGAGTCTGGGCTTAAGGCGCAGAGGTTGAGAGTGCTGAGGGGTGATCTCTTTATGAGCTGGAACAGCTCTGGGCTTTGCAGGCTCAGGTTCAGCCTCTTTGAGTTCCTTTTTTTCAGGTTGAATCTCCGGTTGCTTCACCCGGATCACCTGAACAATATCTCCTATTGTATCAGGAAGTTCACCCATAGTTGGCACCTGTTGAACCAGTCCCGGCATAAGGCCGAACATGGTCAGGTTTAGAAGAGCTGCAAAGAGCAGCGCATAAATCCAGTCTCCCCACCCGCTCTCTCCTACTCCCAGCTTCCACACTGTGATCTTCTGCCCAAGACTCATATGGCTCCTGTCAAAATAGAGGCTTAAAATCGATAACCATGTAAAGTCACCTCATCCATAGCTCAATCTATCGAGCACCAGGAAGGGTTGCTGCAAGAGAGACATTCTCAGCACCTGCAAGTTTGCACTGATCCATAACGTGGATCACAATGCCAGTGGAACTCTCCTTATCTGCCACAATCACAACTGCCGCATCAGGGTTTTCCGCAAGTGACCTCTCAACATTTGCCCGAACCGCCCGGATATCAATTGCACGGCGATCCATATGCAAACTATTCTCTTTTGTGACACCGATAAGTAGTATCGCACCTGTTTTGGAGAGAGCTGTGGAGGATGAGGGCCTTGAGATATCCACACCAGTCTCTTTGACAAAACTTGTGGTGACAAGAAAGAAGATCAACAGAATAAAAACCATGTCGATCAGAGGGGCCATGTTTAGTTCCAGATTCTTTTTTCCTGCCCTTCTGGCAGCTGAGATGTTAAGCATTTTTCACTGTCATCACATTTTAAGGTTTTCAATAATTGTTTAAAAAGTATATTGGTCACGCTGTTATTTAATATATTAAGAATAAAAATCAGGACTTTAAGAAGTTTTGCCAACACTTTTAGAGGAATCGTTTCAGATAGATTCCCGTAGCTGCGACTCTCTGTTTAAGGTTGGCAGCACGTCTGTTCAGAAATCCGCTCATGTAGAGCCCTGGAATGGATACAAGAAGCCCTGTCTCAGTTGTGATCAGAGCAACAGAGATGCCACCAGCCATGGCTTTTGCGTTGCCTGTGCCAAACACGGTTATGACATCAAATGTGTCCATCATGCCAATAACCGTGCCAAGGAGCCCCAGAAGAGGAGCCACGCCAGAGAGTACCTCAATCAGCGCAAGCTCTCTGTCCATGAGGCTGACAAGCCTCACTACAGTCTCATCCAGTATGAAGGAGTCAAGATCCGGGTTGCCTGTACGGGCTGAGAGAAACTCACGTACCAGAAGAGAGTTTGCCCCCCTGTAGGTTTCAGGCGGCATACTGTTTTCTCTTACCAGTCTGCCAGCTTCACTTCTGGGAATATTTCTTATGAATAGACACCTGAGAACTATGAGTCTGTGAAATATCAATACCCACATCACAAAGGAGAGCAGCAGAATGGGAATCATCACAACTCCACCTGAGCTGATGTAGGTCAGAACAGAGGCAATCACTTTATCCATGCGCTTTGAGATCCATTACGGTTTTTAAAGACCATATTAACAAAAGAGACAGCCTTCTCCTCCATTTTTCCGATTTCAGTCTCAACCCTGCGGCTTAGAAGAGTATGAACAAGCATGATAGGAATTGCAACCACCAGCCCCAGCATGGTTGTGACCAGAGCTTCGGAAATGCCTCCTGACATCATACGCGGATCACCGGTGCCATAATAAGTTATGGTGTGAAACACGTTGATCATACCGGTAACTGTTCCCAGAAGACCCAGCAGAGGGGCGATTGCTGCAAGCATTCCAAGTGTTGACAAAAACCTCTCAACCCGTGGAATCTCGTTCAAAATTGCCTCCTGAAGGGCATTTTCCATATCTGTTCTCTCCTGATCCCTCAATTCAATGGATGCCAGAAGAATTTTGGGGATCAGCTTGCCTCTGTTTCGCTCCATAAGCGCTCTGCACTCCTGCCACCTGTTATTGAGCACCAAGGCTTCAACATCTTTCATGAACTGGTCATGGTTCATCCTCTTTCTCAGAAAAAAAAGAGTACGCTCAACCAGAAGAAGCAGAGCAACTGCTCCAATGGCTATAATAGGCCAGACAATAGGGCCGCCTCTTGGGATCTGCTGCAAAAGATCAAGCTTGTGGGTCAACTGTCGAAGGGCTGCCCCTTTGGAGATATCGATATAGACATCATCACGCTCTCCAGCCATGTAACTGTTCAGATTCTCAAGCACTCTCCTCTCAGGAAGTACGGAGAGTGCAAAAAGCCTCTGGCTCTGATCAGAATAGAGCAGAAATCCTGTCTCTTTCTCTCCATCTTTATCACTGTAACTGACGGATGAGGTTTTGCCATCACCTCTGGCTTCTGCACTATAAAGAGTATGGTTATAGCCAATAGAGTAAACGGCGGTAAAATTTCCAAGAATCAGCAGTTCAGCCTCACGCTCCACACCAAGGCGATCCACAATGGTTCCACTTGTCAGTCTCACCTCTCCAGACGATTGAATCTCCTGAAAGAGGGCTGACACCATTTTGCGGATATCCTCCATTGACGGAAACTTCTCCTGAGCTATCACAGGTTTGAGAAAAGAGTAACTGGAACCCTCTTTGACAGCGCTCTTGTGGTCTGACTCATCTCTTTTATGGATCGCATCCTGACTCACATCCTCAACAGCCGCTCTGTCAGGCAGACCGCTCTGAAGGCTCTGGATCAGCAGAGTCTCCAGATCTTTTGCACTGCTGCGGATAAACCCTGCAAGTTCTCTGTTCACGGCACTGCTCTGTTCAAGAGCTTCAGACAGAGATCTCTGCTCCTCCTTAAGAGAGGCAAGCTCTTTTTCCATAGCACCATTATCAAGTATCAGAGCGCTGTTTTCGCTCTTGAGCTTCTCAACTGCATTGATTAACTCTGTGCGATTGCTCCTGATAAACTCGCTCTGTTTAAGAGCCTCCTGCTTTGCGCTCTCAAGCTCTTTCTGGGCTTTTGCCCTGAAACTTGCCTTTTTTGCTTCAATATCGATATGGGAGGCTCTCATATCCGAGGCTGAACCTTCAGCTGGAAAAAAGCAGAGCGTGATAAATAGAACGCTTATCACAGCAACTCCCTGAGCATAGATAGTTCTCAATCTCTCTCCTTTGACCCTATTTTGCCAAGAGGCATGGAGAGGATCTCAACAGTTCTCTGCTTGTTAGCCATTTGAACCGCATCTTTTATGGTATCAAGATAGTTATCGTCAAGAGCGCTCCATTTTCTCTCTGCCACATCATAAAAGGCTGACTTTCTGTTATCCAGAGTCAAGGCAAACATCGATATACGGCCAAGCCTGAAAATATCTGCCAGAACGTCACTCTCCTGGCCCTGAATTCTGATCTTCTGTCGTGTCACTTCAATGGTGTTGCCATATTCCGCCTCAACAAATAGAGCTTCCATCACTTTTCTGAATTTCTCACTTACTGGCAAGGAGAGATCATCCAGAACTTTTCTGAGGCGTACCATACGCTCTTTTCTCTCATCCTCAAGAAATGGGATATCCTGCTCAATAAACTGATTCAGCTCGCTGTAAACCTGTTGAAGAAAAGGCTCTATCTCCCGGGTTATCTTATCATTCTCCTGCTGACGCCCCTTCAGATCATTTACACTATCGATACTCTGCTTAAGTTCCTGACTCAGACTCTTATTATGACCTGCCAGAACTTCTCTCTCCTTGATCAGCGCATCATATGAAGCAAGAAGCTCCTGCTTCTGGGCTTCCCACCTCTTCAGCTCCTCCTGTGTCTCCTGCCTGGTCTCAATTGATCTTTCAACTGATTTTTCGACTTCAACTGCGGTATTGTCTGTGCAATCTGCAGGCAGAGGATAAAGCAGAGCAGATAAGAGCCAGATAGAAAAAGTCATGGCAGCTGAAAATCTGACCACTCTCTCCTTGCATCTACTCTGTTGAGTAGAGAGAAGTTGAATACTTACTCTTAAATCATCCATTGTTAACTTGCTCTTCTCCAGTCTCAATCAAATGTTGTTCAAATAGTATATCTTCACACTCGGCACACTACATGACTCATGTTATACATGTCAATATACTTTTAAAAAGTACATAGATTCCGGTATTGCAATATCATTGTGATCTTGTCTTGTAATATCATTGCTGTACTGTAATATCATCCCGCTCAATCAGGGGGATGAGAGAGCCAGAACCCGCTTCCAGCCCTCTCAAAGCCTTCCCTACTGAACCATACATCTGTGCAACAACAACCAGACAACTGAAAATAAACATGGCATGCACTCTATCTGAACCATCAAGATCTTTTTTGTCAGAGATCGTCAAAAACATATCTCCAAACGCAAAAAATCCACAAAATGATTCAAATATCAAATCAATTCGTGGATTTCCCTTTTTATCCAAAGAATGACCAGAAGAGCCGCATTCCCCTGCACTCCTCTTAAAGTAACCGCAAAATAAGATCTGCGGCCACACATTGATCAGGTAGGTCTTCTGACTTAAGGATCATCCTACTTACCGCGTCTTCCCGGATCAGACTGAATAGTTCAGATATCACCTCTGTCAGCTATCAGAGCCTACGATAGCATCAAAAGCAACTCTTCAGTCCATCCCCAGTGACTTTGTGCGGTGTTCGTCCCCTTTTACAGCGGTGGGCCCGTTCCTGAATTTCACAGGATTCCCTATTAAGCTTTCAGCACCAGATAATGTCTTCTCTTTACTATAGTAGAGTTCTCCAGAAGTCAATATAAAAAATTCAATTGACCTCTTTTCAAAATAATATTATGCAACATATTTAAATAACTCACAATAGATTGATAGAGATATCAATCTATACTATTGGTCTGCTACATGCCTGCTGCTTCTGCTACATGGTTCTGAAGTAGATCTCTTCCTGATCATCGTCAACTCATGCTGGCTAAACAATAAATAGCGTTACAGGGTTAGTTGGTAGAGAGAAATACTTATCCACTTCCACTGGTCGCCTGTTGCCGTAAGGTCATGATGTCTCGTACCGGTGGTGCACCATACAGTCGACTGTATTCACGGCTAAACTGTGACGGGCTTTCGTAGCCAACTTGGAACGCGGCAGAGGCGGCATCAATGTACTCGGTCAGCATCAACCTCCGCGCTTCTTGCAGCCGCAGGTGCTTCTGGTACTGAAGTGGGCTAAGTGCAGTCATGACACGAAAGTGGTGATGAAAGGTTGATGTGCCCATATTAGCCATTTCTGCCAGTTCATCGACTCGTAACTGCTGTGAGAAATTTGTTTTTAG